>Ga0115000_10000380_pt1 | contig 41727 bp, 39 predicted proteins | sample ArcticOcean_MG_C_6_FD_89690 | JGI IMG/M metagenome (GOLD analysis project Ga0115000, IMG submission 89690) | Marine microbial communities from western Arctic Ocean - ArcticOcean_MG_CB8_128 | ecosystem: Environmental > Aquatic > Marine > Oceanic | place: Arctic Ocean: Canada Basin | collected...
CTATTTCTTTCATAGTTAACGACCATTGAGCCTCACTGGGACTGAACAACTTCAAACGGTATATACCTACGAGAGAGATTACTCCTAATATAGCTGATAGTAAGTAATTTTTAGCATTCAAAGCTACTACACTTTGATGAGTTGCTAACATAGTTATAAATATTTGAAAAAATGTCATTTTTTAATTATATCATCTTATGTATATTTGGCAATATATTTTGTTGAATTGTTCACTATTTGAATAATATTTAGCAATTTACAGTTGTTTAAAGACAATTGTAAATTTATTAAACAATGATTAATTTCACAAATTTCAGGCATCTATAGCAAAATTTTCATTAATATTCAATTCGTTAAATATTTCTGTTTGAGCATATTTAGGCATAGCGCTATAATGAACTACTTCAATAGACAAAAAGAAAGCTCTTCCGCTAGACAAAGCTCTTAATTCACTACCGAAATTAAATAACTTACTTCGTGGCACCAAAGCTTCAATGTGTTTGTAAACGCCTTTTGTAACCGTATCTAAAATAATTCCTCTTTTTCCTTGTAAATTAGATAGAATGTTTCCAAAATAATCTTCAGGAGTTACTACTACAGTTTTAGCAATAGGCTCTAATAATAATATTCCAGTAGACTTCAATTTTTCTTTAATTCCCAACTTGGTTGCCATAGCAAAAGATAATTCAGAAGAATCCACATCGTGTTCTTCTCCACCAGTTAAAGTCATAGTAATTCCATTTACAGGAAAAGGAGTTAAAATTCCGTTTTTTGTTAAATCTAAAAACGTTCTTTCTACTACTTTTATAAACGGTTCAGAAATATCTCCGCAAGTTACTGTAGAAATAAATTCGTTTTTATCACTCGGCTCTAATGTAAAGTAAATAACTGCATACTGTCCTCTACCACCAGTTTGTTTTTTGTGTTTAAAGAAATGAGTTACTTTTTCTTCTATAGCTTCTCTATAGCAAACTTTAGGAACTTTCAATACTGCTTTTACACCATATTCTGTTTCTAAACGCGAATTCATAATTTCTAAATGTAATTCTCCTAATCCTGCAATAATTACTTGAGGTGTTTCTAATTCTGTATCTATTTTGAAACTAAAACTAGGATCTTCGTAAGTTAATTTTTTCAATGCAACGCCAAGTTTGTCAAAATCAGCTTTTGTAGCAACTTCAATAGCAGCTGAAACTACAGGTTCTATATTTTGAATTTTTTCTAAAAATACAAAATTGTTTTCAGCGCACAATGTATCACCGGTAAAAGTTTCTTTCAATCCTACTAAACCTATGATATCTCCAGCATATGCAATTTTAATATCTTTTTTCTTGTCGGCATGAAGTCTAATTATTCTAGATAAACGGTGTTTAATATTGTTTCGACTATTTACAATAACGTCGCTCAATTTGATAGTTCCAGAATAAATTCTGACATAAATCAAAGTTCCTACGTATTTATCGTTAATAGTTTTAAAAGCATATCCTACAAAAGGACTGTCCCTGTTTTTTTCTAACAAAACATTTTCTTGTTTAGCATTTAAAGCTTGGTATTCGTTTTTACATATAGGGTGAGGTAATAATTCAATAATTCCGTTTAATAATTGTTTAATACCTTTGTTTTTTAAGGAAGAACCACAAAAAATAGGTACAATTTTTTCTAAACTTGTTTGTTCTGCAATTTTAGTCAAAATCTCTAATTCAGTTTCAGTAGTTAATTTTAAACTATCGTTAAATACAGGTATATGCATTTCTTCAATCTCTTCAATAATTGATTTAGGAACTAAATTTAATTTTTTCAATGTTTCTAAATCGAATTCTGTTTCATCGAAGAAATCATCGTATTTTCCAGCTTCAAAAAAACCTTTTAAAATAGCTTTTTTACTTACTAAGTTAAATACTCCTAAAAAATTTTCTTCCGCTCCTAAAGGAATAGTAATAGGCAAAGGACGAACTTGAAAACGCTCAATAACTTGATCTATAACAGCATCAAAGTTAGCTCCCGCTCTGTCCATTTTATTTACATAAATAATCTTAGGAATAGTATTTGCTTTTAACCATACACTTTCAGTTTGAGGTTCTATACCACCAACAGCACATACTACCACAACTACACCGTCTAATACAGCTACAGAACGTTCTACTTCAATACTGAAGTCTACGTGTCCAGGAGTATCAACTATATTAATAGAATGATCTTTCCAATAGCAAGTAACAGCTGCTGAAACAATTGTAATCCCTCTAGTAGACTCTTGAACTAAATAATCTGTTGTTGTTTCACCATGATGAACTTCTCCTAAAGTAGTTTGAGTTTTAGTAAAGAATAATAATCTTTCTGAAGTTGTAGTTTTTCCAGCATCAATATGGGCAATAATACCTATATTTCTATGTTTATATATATTAAATGATTCGTTTTTTTGATTTGAATCATTTAATTCTTCTATTGTTGAAATTGTCATAATTATATTCTTTTTTTATATGATTTTCTTTCTAAAGCTTTATTTGCAGCAACTCTTTTTTTAGTTTCTGAAACTGTCTTTAAAGAAATGCAACCAAATCCTTTTAAAATATTATCTGCTTCTATTGTTAAGGAAGAAACAATATCTATTTTATTAGCTCTTTGATTTTTTCTTGCAGCATTAATAAAAATTTTCATAGCTACAATAGTTTGTCTTCTCTTTTCTGTTAATTGAGGTACGTGATATCCAGATCCACCGAATATTTTTTTTCTTGTTTCGTATTCAAATAATAAATTACCAATAATTTGATCTTCAAATAAAGTTTTTACGCCAAATTGAGGGTATTTGCTAGCAATTTTAGCCAAAAATTCATAAACTAATCTAGTTGCTAATTGCAATTTTCCGTGTTGCATTGTGTAACGAATAAATTTTTGAATTAATTCACTATCGTATTTACTATCAGGGTAAACTTGTCTTGTAACTATTTTTTTTCTATCTTTTAATTTTCTTATCATCGTTATTTAGGGCGTTTTACTCCATATTTGGAACGACTTGTTATTCTTCCAGGTGTTGGCTTACAATCTAAGTTTCCAGGTGATACTCTTAAAGGTACTCCAGGTAAATCTTTTCCTCTTCCACCTCTAATCAATACAGAAGCATAATCTTGTAACGAAGCGCTTTGACCAATTAATTGGGCACGAATAATTAATCCGTTAGACAAACGCAATTTTGCTAATTTTCTTTTGGCAGAATTAGGTTTTTTAGGTGCTTGTTCGCTAATAAAAGCTACACAAATACCTTTTCTTTGAGGTTTTTTTTCTAAAATTCTAGAAGCAACAGAAATTTTTTTAGGTTTCTTAACTAATCTGTTTCTAATTTTTTGTCTTAAAGTTTGGCTCATCATTATTTTATATAAAACTTTTTCTGATCGATAAATTTTTCTGCAAACAATTTCGATTCAGGGCTTAATTCTAACATATGGAATTGAAAATATTTCTTAATATAAACATAAGCTTTAACAGAAAATTTTGCTCCATTATCACATAAAGCAATTATCTTGGTTATATCCTTAATGTAAACCATAGCATTTTCTTCTTTTGGGCAAAAACTACCTAAAATTTCAACAGCAGGTTTGTGTTGACTAGCAGCAATAATTGTAAATGCTTTTAATCTATTTTTTTTAGGTCTGAAAAATTTAATAACTAATGTCATGCTTATTTATAATAGGATTGTTCTAATAATTTTTTAGCAACTTCAGGCGCAAAAAATAAAATTTTAACTAAAATTTTCTTATCAGTTAGTATTTTTATACCAGAAATATCTTGAATGTGTTTTATCAGACCGCTATATTTCATATTGTTTTCTTTAGCAAAAGCATTTAATCTAATAATCCATAATTTTTTATTATCTCTTTTCAATAAATTTCTAGAAACCGTTTTGTCTACTTTAGCATGTCTTACTGCTTCCATAGCGCATTTTAGCGTTCTGTGCCGACGCATAGAATATCCTTTAGCTGCTTTTATTATTTTTCTTCTTCTGTTTTTTGTTGTTGGGGAGTTAGTGGTACGTAACATTATTTTTTCACTAGAGCACCAAAATGTTTATGATGTCTTAATTTAGATGTAATAACTCTTGATTTATTTTTAAACATAGTTTTAATTTTCTTTTTAGGATAACTAAAAGAAAATGATTTTACTCTACTTCTATTAAAATATTTTAATTTTCCAGTACCTGTTATTTTAATTCTTCTTTTTAACGTGGTTTGAAATTTTATGCTGGTAGAAATCATTTTTTATTTTTAGGCAAACTTAATAAATATAAGTTATTCTTGGACTCAGTAAGAATTATACCATATTTAATTACTCTAAGCGGAATATTTTCTTCTTTATTCATTTTTCTACGCAGACCTCTTTTATAATAAACTTGCAAAAAACAAGTATATTTTTTTTCTAAAAATGTTTTACACATATTTATTTTTCTTTCTAAATCTGCGTCATCTATATTAGGCGAAATTTTAATTTTTTTTGCTATTGAAGCTGAACTTTTATTTAATTTATGTTTTTTCTGTCGTAAATATTGTTCTGCCGAGATATCGATTATTTTACATACAGGTATATCATCTTTTTTAGATAGCACAACCACAGAATCATCTGTTAAAAAAGCTATTTCTAATGCTTCTTTTAGTGTTATTAAATTTAAATTTTTACCTTCTTCAACCAACCAAATTTCTTTTATTTTACTTTGCTCGGTTAAAACTTCTTTTTTATTATCGTTATTCATCTATTTCTAAAACTACATTTAAATTTAACTCTTGTTTCAATTTGAAAAACATATCATTTATTTCTTTATGTAGAGAATATACATCAATTTTACCAGAATAGTTAGAAATTGTTATTCCTTTAGAGGTAATTCTAAAATTCGATCTGGCAAAAATTAAATAATCAATTTTCAATATATTGTTTTTAAATATTTTTTCAGATAGTGTGAAAATCTTTTCAAATTCTAGACTTTCGTTTTCCATACAATCAAACACAGTAAAAGGAATCATTGCATCTAATTGGTTTAGTAATAATACGAGAACTATTCTTAACATTTTTTTACTTGAATGATCTTCCGTTTGAAATAAACAATTTTTAAATAACTCTATAATTACCGTATTATTAATAGAAATTAATTCTAATATTTTCTTTAATACGTAATTTAAATTAAAAGTTTTTTTAAATTCTATATAAGTAGCTTTAAAACTTGTTTTAACAAAACTTAAATATTCTATTTGTAAATCTGTTAATTCGTTTAAATCATTAATATCAGAAGAGTGTTCAAACAAAAATCTTAAATGAGTTCGAATAATTATGTAATTATCTTTAGCTAATGATAGAGATTGCTCCGAAAACATGAAATTATTTACCATATTGCTGCTAAAAAAACATAATCTAACTATATCGTTAGGAAATTTTTCTAATGCGCTATTCATAGATAAATAATTACCTGCAGATTTACTTAATTTTTCTTGTGTTTTGTCATCAGCTACTATAAAAGGGTGCACTAATATTTTAGTAATCGACTTAGAATTAACAAAATTAGATAATATATACGAAACTTGCCACCAGCATTTATATTGATCTTCTCCTTCTACTGATAAAAAACTCTCTTTATTTTTTTCTTTAGAGAAGAAAGGCCATACCATAGCAGAATCTAACCAAACATCCATGGTGAAATATTCTTTCTTTACTTCGCTTTTACAATAAATACATTGTTCGTTAACTTGCAAATCAAACCATGAACTTTCATTTTCAAATTTTTGCAAATATTCTCGAAATACATTTTCAATTATCATGATTTTTTCACATGAAACACATTTAACAATAGGCCAGTATATTCCCCAAGGTTTCTGTCTAGTTACACACCAAGAAGGTCTATTTTTAAACATTTTCATCATTCTTTGATTATGCTTTGGAAAAAATCTAGCATGTTTCATATCTGATAAAATAGCTTTTTTAGATGGTTCAAAATCTAAAAACAACTGTCTAGTTATAAAACTAATTGTGGTATTTTTACAACGCCAACAAACATCAACATTTTGTTTGCTTATTTCTACAGTATAAATATCTAAATTATTAACACTCAATTGATTTGCTTCAAACAAAGTTTTATAACCAAAAGAAGTAAATAACAAAAATTCGTTATTAATGATATTATTTTTAGCATAAATAAATTGTGTCTTTAAAATACTTGCATCAGTAGCAGAATAATCGGCACTTAAATGAATAAAACCTGTTCCAACATGAAGCAATGCTTTTTCACTAGCTATAAAAGAGTTGATTTTTCCGGAATTTAACGGATGTATATATTTTAAATTTTCCAATACAAACGATTCAATAATCAAAAAATTGTTATTAAGCGCAAAAAATTCTGAAACTATTATTTTTTCTACATTTATTTCGCATATAACGTATTTAATTTCTGGATTGAATGCAACTCCTTGATTAGACCAAACACTATATGGGGTTGTTGTCCAGATCAGTATTTTTAACTCCGAATTTAATAATTTAACTTTAAAAAAACAACTATATTTATCTCCTAAAATGTTTTCAGTTTCAGAAAACGATAGAAAGGTTTTACATTCAACACAAGCTATTAAATGTCTAAAATCAAATACAAATTTTTTTTGTTTCCAAAGCGAAAAAAATCTATTTAATTGAAACAACATATAATCTTTATCGTTAGTAGAATATTTAATTTGGAAATTTATTCCTAATCTTTCACAATAATCGAATAATAAATTAGCATTTTTCTTAGCAAAACTTCTACATTCTTCTACTAAAATTTGATTATTAGGTAAAGGTTTATTAAGATATTTTTCTTTAATTAAAGCTCTTAAAATAGGCTCACCGTGTACATCGATACCACCTATCATGTATAAACCAAAGCCATTAGCTCGAGAAAAACGACAAATACTATCTTTTACAGAAAGATTAAATAAAGTACCTGGGTGAGGTTCTGCATTAGCATAAGTAGGCCCAGATAATAAATATTTTTCATGAGTTAATTTCCCTTGAAAAGTATCTGTTTTTAAATTTAAATTAGCTTGTTTTTCAAAACCTAAATTATCTTTATTATTGATCATTGTTATTTTTTGCAGTATCTGAAGATTCTAAATATGCCTTTAAATTACCCGAAAACCAACTTTTAATTTCTTTATCAAAAATATAGTATTTACTATTTTCGTTAGCTTTTTCTACCGAATAAACTTTTTCTAAAGGAGCTCCTGCTTTAAAACTTGAAATTGTAGGCAGAACAATAGAAACGAAATCTTCGTTTTGTAACAATAATATAGACATGTATGTTTTTTTACATCCTTTCGAATCTTTTAAATCTACTCTAGGGTGTATATGACAAGAAAAAGTATACGATTTATTTTGTTCAGTACGCAATTTTCTATGACCGTGGAAAAAACAGTAACCGTTAATTACATATTCGTAAGTGAATATTATAGGTTCGGTCGAAATAAATTCATTCTCTATGATTAATTCGTGAGTAATTAAACCTAATCCTTGAGCTAATACAGCATCGTGATTCCCTTGTGTAACAATAACTTGCTCGGAAAACTTTAAAATAAAATCCAAGAATTGTTTTACTTCTTCTAGCTCTAATGTAGTATATCCAGAAATACTTTCTTTAATATCCCCTAATAAAATTGTTTTATCAATTTTAAATTGATTGAAAATTTCCCATAATTGAGCATAATGAGCGCTATTATCAATACCAGTAAAACGATATTTTTTCATTAAAGAATATTCTAAACCTAAATGTAAATCTCCTACAATTAAATATTTTTTCTCCTCGATGCAAAGAATAGATCCGCATGGAAATAATATTAATTTATCTCCTGTTGTTAACATTAAAGACAAAAACTCTTGTTGAGAAATAACTTCAATTTGATGATTAATAGTTTTTAAAAAATTAGGACCAACCTTTTGAGTTAATGTTTCTAATTTAGATAATACGTCATAAGCCATAGGTGAAGGAAAATCAACTGATACAATTTTCATATTTTCAGATTTAATTAATTGAACTTTTTGTACAAACCCTGTGAAATTTAAGTAATCATGTAAAATTTCTCTAATAGCTTCTTTTATTATTAACTCATTTCCTTTAAGCATATTTAATAAAATATAATCTGGTATACTAGTTTTTTTATTATTTTTTAAGATAGCTAAAAAACGATACGCGCAACGTTTGAAATATCTGTTAAAAAACAGACTTTTGAATATTTCGGCTTCAAAAAACGTAGTATTTAAATCAGCAAACAAATCTTTTAAAGTTAATGTATGTATTACAGTATCTAAATATTCTTTTTCTAAATTAAACGATACTCCGTAATCAGAGCAAGAAATATTGAATGAGTGTTTAGTATTTTCGAATATTTTATGAGCTAAGATTATAGATAACAAAGCGTTAAAATTTTGCCCAAAACAACTATGTATTAATACTCTCAAAACTGTCCCTGATTTATTCTCAGGGAAAACTTCTATTAATAAGTCGTTTTCAAAAAGCATATTTTCAATATTATTTATTTTCAACCATTGAAATTGTTTGTATACATGACCATACGCTTCGTTAAAAGCTAAAGTATCGAAAGAATAAGATTCTAATAAAGTAAAAATTTCACTTTTATTTTTATACAACTTAAAATATTTAATAAATAAATCCAATAAAATATTCATTTCGCATGCTACTTCAAAACTTAAAGGAAGCATTTCGGATTTCCAAATAGGTATATCTCCGGAAGAATTCTCAGACATTTCTGCGAATATAGTTTCTCCTTTTATATATTTGAATTTTAATGTTTTTCCAGACATTCTAAACAAACTATCTTTCTTAATTAGAGATGCATAAGAAGGATCAAATGTACCTATAACTACATTATTAACTTTTACTTTTACTTCGTTTTCTTTGACAATAGCACCGGAATTAACTAAAAATTCTATTTTTTTATCACCACGTACAGAATAATATTTATCATCTACACAACGCAATCTAGCAAACAAAAAACGTGTTTTTTCTGCTCTATCTAAAGCAAGTAAAAAATTAATTACTAATTGTACATTTTCTCTTGAAATAGTTCGATAGCAACTGGCAGAAGTAGCAAATTCATAAATTTGATCAAAAGTTAACGTTTCGTTGAAACAGATATTTAAAATAGCTTGAGCTAACATATCTAAACAATTTTTAGGTATAGTAATTTTTTCAATAATTTTATGTTTAATGCATTTGGCAATAGCAGCAATTTCTAAAATTCCTCCTTTATCTAAAGCGAAAAGAACCCCTCTAGTAACCTCGTTCATTTTATGTCCTGCTCTACCTATTCTCTGTATAGCTCTATCAGCTTTTTTAGGTGATAAGCATAGAACAACTTTTGAAACACAAGCATAATCTATACCTTGTTCTAAAGTAGCTGCAGAAATTACTGCATCTAATTTTCCCTGATTTAATTTTTGTTCTACATTTTCTCTTTCTTCTTTAGCAAGCGAGGAATGATGAGTTGCTACGGCTAAAGAGGAATCTAACAATTGTAAATTATTTGCTATAATTTCGGCTAATGAACGATTGTTGGAAAACACAAGAGTTGCTTCTTCCTTTCTAATAATAGAATATAGTTGTTTACACATCTCGAATATAGCTTCTAATGAATCTTCAAAAGCATTTAATTTAGGAGTACTACATACTACTTCTAATAATTTAATTTCAGAACCTAAAATTAAATCAAAATCCGTATTATTGAATAAAAATTTTCCTATTTCTTCAACAGGTGAAACAGTAGCAGATAACCCGAAAATTTGTTTTAAATTGCAAAGTCTATGCAAATGACTTATGCATAAAGATAATTGTACGCCTCGCTTGGTACCGGCGATAGCATGAACTTCATCGACAACTAAAAATTTTGTATTTACAGCTTTTAATAAATTACTTTGAGAACTTAAAAAAATTGCTAAACCTTCTGGAGTAGTAAGTAATATATTAGGAGTTTTAGTTTTGTCATAAGCTGTAGTATCATTCGTTCTTATAAGCGAAGTAATTTTCACACCAGTTAATTCGAATATTTCTTTACAAAAACGTAGTAAATGCTCTTGTAAATTATTTACTAAAGCTTTAATAGGACAAATATATATAATAAATAATTTATTTTTAATCGTTTCTCCTTGTTGAGCTTGTTTGATTAAATAATCAAATAAAGGTAAAAACGCAGCTAATGTTTTACCACTACCAGTAGCAGAAACTATTAAACAATTTCTTTCTTGTGTATAGCTGAATAAAGATTGTTTTTGTGAAGAATTTAATATGCCGATATTTTCTTTGAACCATAATAATAATTCATCATTAATATTTCCTAAATTGTTTTCTAAAATATCTAATTCTATTTTTTGTAACTTTTTCATTTTTTTTATATATATATATAAATATTTTATATAATTATTATAATAGAATAATAAATTTTATATATAATTATTTCAATTATTGATATAAAATAGTATATATAAAATAATATGATATCTTTACATAATTTTATTAATGAAACACAAGAATTAGAACAACAAATCCAAAGTCATTTAGAAGAGAAATTTTCTTTTTTTTTGAACCAAACACTTGCCGAAACTAATAAATATTTTGAACAAAAAACTAACAACTTAAAAAGTATTTTATCTAAACAGAATATTTCAGTGCATAAAGCTGTAATAGAAATTCCTAAATATAATAATATTAAATACGAAGAAGAAGACGGAAATTTCAGCAATCATCGCTATTTAAGCAATAATCGCTTTATGATTAAATCTTTTCCTTGTGATTATGGATATATACCTAATACATTAAGTAACGACGGAGATCCTGTAGATGTAGCTTTAATAATACCTTCTTTTCTGCCTCCTATTAAAATAGGTACAACAATAGATATAATTCCATTATTTACTTTAAAAATGTTGGATTATAATTTAAAAACAGATGTTTATGAAGAAGATAATAAAATAATAGCAATTTCAGTCCCTCATTTTCCGTTTTTTTTAACATCAGAAAGAAATAATATATCATATGAAATTTTAAATTTTATTCTTTCAAATCATATTAAAAATTCATTTGGAAAAAAAATTAAATTATTAAATTTGGATAACACTGTTGAAGAAGAAGATATTATCACTTCCTTCTAAAACATTTATTAAATCATGGAAATACATCAAAACCAAAAAATATTTGAGGAATTAAGTAATAGAATATCTAGTTCGAAAACAGCAGAAGGATTTAAATGCAATTGTCCTTTTCATACAGAAAAAACTCCGTCTTGTTTTGTTTCTGAAAGAACATTTGGTTTCAAATGTTTTGGATGCGGTATAGGAGGGCATATTAGCAAATTATATTCAAAAGTATTCAATCATGTTTTTGCTGTCGCAAGTGTGAAAGACGTTTATTATGATTATCATGAAAAGATTTTATTCATACAAGAAACAGCTCAAAATAAATTAATTCAGATTGGTTCTAAAGAATTAGTAAGCTATTTGAATACAAGAAATGTAACTTTAAACGAAGCATTAAGCAGCGGTATAGGTTCTGGTATTCAATTAGGAAAAGAAATTAATCAAAAATTCCGAGATGAAACAGATTTCTTATTTTTTTACAGAGGTGAATGTTTCTTTGAATTAGAAAATTTTTTAACTTTTCCTTTGATCGACAAAGAAAAGCATATCGTAGGCTTTGTTGGAAGAAGCATTAATAAGAAAGAATATAAATTTATTAAAAACAACGATAATTACAAAAAAAAATCCAGTGTTTTTACTCCAAATATTTCAATTAACTTTTCAGAACAAAAATTATTTGTTGTTGAAGGAGTGTTTGATGCTTTGTCATTAGCTAAAAAGGGATTTAACGCTATAGCTTTATTAGGGAATATATTATATGAAGAACAAATAGAAATTTTAGAAATCCTTTCTCCTAAAAGCATTATTTTCGCTTTAGATAATGATTTACCTGGAATTAAAAGCAATTTTAAATACGGAAAAATTTTTCCAGATGCTGAATACTTGCTAATCCAAAATAAAGATATAGATGAAGCTATTTATAACAATACAGAATTCAAAATTTTAAGCAGAAAGGAATACTATAACGCAATGATCAATCGATTGGAAGAGTTGCCCAATGAATATATTTTAGAATATTTAAATAATACTGAAAAATATAATTTATTAAAGCCTAGAATTAACGAAAAAGATTTTCTGCAAACTGTATTACGAGACTTCCCTCAGGATAAACTGGTGAATTTATTGCTTAACATACAACAATATGAAGGCAATAATAAATATTTCGTATTACAGTTAGAGCATTTATTAAAAAGCGAAAATATAGATCATGATTTCAATTATTTATTAAATTTAAATAAAGAGATTAAATTAGAGCAAGAAAAATTTTTTAACCAAATATTCGACCAGCATGATTCTTTATATATGTCCGAAGAAGTTGAGGAAGGAATCCAAAAATGATTAAAAAAATATTTAAAAAACCGAAATATAACATTTTTTTAGGTAATGATCAAATAATTGGTACAGAAATTTCAGAAAATGAAAAAAATAATAAATTTTTAACTATTGCTCCGCCCCCTAATATTACCAATAATTTGCATCACGGGCATGCATTAGAATTATTTACAAGTCAAATTGTTTGTAATAAAGAAGGTAAAGAAAATTCTATTTTAAGCATAGGAAGCGATCATGCCGGTATAGCTACAGAATTAATGATTAAAAAAGAATTTTCTGAAGTTACTCTAGGAAATAGCTTGCTATTCGAAACTAGAAATAGAAACAAGATTCAAAATCAAATTCAATTATTAAATTTAGAATCTGCCGATCATAATAATTTTTATTTTACAAAAGATGCGATTTTTTTATCAACAATAGACGAATTATTAATTAAATTAAAAAATCTTGATCTTATTTACGGCGGAAAATATTTAATTAACTGGTGTCCTAATTGTAAAACAGGATTATCAGATTTAGAAGTAGATTCTGTAAAAACTGAAAATAATTTTTATTTTTACGATTATACAACTAATTTAGGCAATATTATAACTATAGGCACAAACAGGCCAGAAACTTTTTTTTGGGATAACGCTATTGTTTCCAAGAATACGATAAAGGATAAATTTGTTGTTCACCCTATAACAAAAAAGCAATTACCTATTATAGTAGATTCTGCAGCGTTTAAAGAAGAAATAGGTACATCGTTTTTTAAATTAACAGCAAATTTTGCAAAAAAAGATTTAGAAATAGCTACAAAACACAAAATTTTATTTGAAAAAATAAATTATTTAGATGAAAATAATAAATTTATAGATTTATTCTTAAACCAAACATTCGAAAGTCTAGCAGAATATAGAATAGAAGTATTGAAACATATAACTTTAAACAAAACTATTAAAATTTTTAGCTTTATACCGAAATGCTATCGTTGTAAACAAATTATAGAAAAAAAATTCAGCAATGAATTATTTCTTAACATTAAAAAAGCGTTTGAATTATTTCCGATCAATAATACAGTATATTTTCCCAAAGAAATTCATACTGGTGTAAAAGATTGGGCTAACAATATAGAGGAATGGTGTTTAACTAGAACTTTAAAATATGGTATAAAGCCAAAAATTTGCTGGTGCTATCAAATTATAAATTTAACACCGAATCATAGCTGTGTGTGTCAAAAAAAAGTATGGGATACATGGTTTAGTTCGGCTTTAGTTACCGTAGTTATCAGTAGAATTTACAAACAAAAAAATATATCGAGTATCATTACAGGGAAAGATTTAATTTATTTTTGGATAGAAAGAATGCTTCTTTTTCAAAGAATATTAGATCCTGAAATTAAAGTTAAAAAGATTTTTTTCCATGGGTTAATTAGAGATAGTAACGGAGATAAATTATCTAAAACAAAAGGTAATTATCAAACGTTACCAGACATAGTTCAACAGTATGGGATTATAAATTACAGATTGCACATGATTTTAAATCAAAGACCTTTTGAAGATTTTCGTTTAAATTTAGAAGATACTAACAATGCAACTTTAATCAATAAAGTGCTCAAAAAAATTACTTTATTGGATAATTATTTACAAAAAAATTACGTCGGTGGGGAAAATATATATTTATACGGAAGTTTTAAAAGCATTATAGTTATATATAAACAAAATATAAGCAATTATATAGATCAATTAAACATTAAGCAAGCTTTTCTAGAATGGCATAGTTTATTTCAAGAATTTAATTATTTATTCGAAATGCATAAGAAAAATTCTATTCAATATATTAACGAAACTTTTATAGAAATTATAAATATATTTAAATGGTTTGTACCAGAGCAAAGTATATACTGCGAAACTGCTAATATACAAATCAAGAAAGCCAAAAATAATATTTATTTTGAAGCAAAATTAAATTATAAAATTATGTTCGAGTCTGAAAAAAACCAATCATGGGATAAAAACAGTATTAAAAAAAAAATTACATCTGAAAAAGAAAATATCGATGTTTTAAAATCTACTATTAATGAAAATATTTCAAAAGGCTGGAATGTAAACAAATTACAATTTATATTAGAAAATAAATTAATAGATGTTAAATATTTAAGTTTTTTATTAAATAAATTTGATATTTAATTTTTTTTGTTCTTTAAACATATAATTAAAACAATAAATTAATTCATTAATGCAACAAGTTTCTTCATAATGTGTTATTTTTAAATAAAACTTTCCTTCTTCAAAAGAAAAATCGTTTTTGTCTAATAATTTGCATCTATTACAGTCTTTTAATTTATTTAATAAATAATGCATTAACGTTGAAACAGCAGCACATGATATTTTATTTGTATGCCCTGATAACTTAGCTAAAATAAATTCTGGCTTTTTTTCGAAAGAAGCTACAATCTTCATTTATGATAAATTATTGTAAAATAGTAATTTTAGTTCTATTTAAAATTTCTCTAAAACCTTTAGTTTTGTCTCTTTCTTGTTTTGGAGCGTTATAAAAATGAATTTTTTTAACACCTTTAAATACTTCTAAACACGATACTTCAATTTGAGCTTGAGTAATTTTTGCTTCGTTCAAGATAAACCCTTGTACTATTTGATTTGCATTTTCAGTTAAAAAATTCGGCATTATAAATTCTTGATTTTCTTGTTCGCAAAAAGATTTACCGTTTAATTGAAAAATTATGAAAGGGGATTGATTTATATTCATTTTATATGTTTGATTTTACAGACACAAAGGTTTTTTTATGCAAATGAAAGAAAAATACTTTACCTGCTGTTTTAGCATGTATAGTGTGATCTTTTCCTGCAAATACATTATTTCCTATTCCGAATTTCATTCCTCTTTGTCTCATTATAATTTGACCAGGTTTTACTATTTGTCCATGAGATTTTTTACAACCTAATCTTTTTCCAGGACTATCTCTGTTGTTTTGAGTGTTACTACCTGCGGATTTAGCAGCAAATAACTCTAAATTTAAATTAATTATATTTTTTATTTGCTGTTGTTTTTTTATTATTGACATATTTTTGATTGTAAATAAATGGTGCCGTAGACCAGATTTTAACTAGCAACCTGCTGATTACAAAACAGCTGCTCTAACATTGAGCTACCACGGCGGCGAGAGCAACGGGAGTCGGACCCGCGACCTACCGCTTGACAAGCGGGCGTTCTACCACTGAACTATACTCTCCTAAAGAATAATTTCTTATGCTTTAAAAATTGGCTAGAGTGCTAGGATTTGAACCCAGGAATGCACGATTCAAAGTCGTGTGCCTTCGACCAGACTTGGCTACACCCTAATTCTCAAACGTAATACTACGTTCTATATATAGTTTATCATAGAATAATTGCTTATCTTCGCAAATTTTATATATATTTTCAATTTCTATTGCAGTAAAAAATTCTAAATTATTTTCCATTAAAATACCACAAACACATATATTCCATTTCGTTAAATTTTCCCATATCTTCTGCATTTATAATATCTCGCAGAGACTGATTAGCATCCACTTCATTTGTTTCGGTTAAAATTTTATTCAAAATAAAACGGTGAAATTTTTCATCCAAGTAGCTACTTTCTGTATATATAGACGTATTTACTTCTTGTTCTGTCTTTTGTATTGTCGTAACAATTTCTGGAATATTTAAACTACAATCACGAATAGAGATTAATAAATTATTCATTTCTATTGGAGCAATCGTGTTTTGCTTAATTCTAATAAAAAATCCAGCTATATCAACCCAATGGGTTAATAATTCATCCACAAGATCATATCTATGGTCGTTATGTTCATAGTTTATAGAGCGTATAGCGTTTATTACAAACATTTCGTTGTGTATCTCCATAGCTATACAAGTTGCTAAAGTATAAATATCATAAGACATCGTTCTTAGTTGCATTATAGAATCTATTTCCTGTTCTTTATTAGAATAAGTTTGATTTATTTTATCATGGGAGAGTAATAACTGATATATTCTTTCTGTATTTTTTGTATATAAATTTATTAATTCAAAACAAATTTGTTTTAAAGAAGACATAAATGTAAAAAAACTCACAGAAATAGGTCTTAATGTATTAACTGCAAACTCATGCGAAATCGGACTGTCATTAAATAAAGCAGTTTTAGATAAATTTAACATAACTTTAAGTGATTCTATTAACAAATTCTTTTGGTTTAGTAATAAATTTTTATGATTTTCTATGTTAACTTCTGGAGATGTTTTAGCTATTGTTTCTAAATTATAAAAAATATTCTTAAACGATAATGTTTTCGAAAATAATATTAATAAATGAGTATTTAACAAATAATAAGTTTGAAGATTTTCACGAACATCCATCGCTAATGACTGTTCTGTTTTAACATTTACTATATTTTTATAAGCATGTTGCAAAGTATTATTTGTAGCACTTTCATTCTGTTTCAATAATAGCAGTGCATGATTGGAAAAGAATAAATTGAATAACATTCTATCTTTTGGATTTGCAAAACACAAAATTTGATCAGTTAATTTTTTAAACAATACTTTTTTTTGTTCACAGCACAAATTAAAATATTCTACATCTTTCAACAAAATAAATTTTTTTTCCTGTTGTATCACTTCTATACACATTTGAACAGCCTTACATAATTTATCCAGTTGAAGATTCTCCTCTTCTAAATTCACTACAAATATTGGATTTAACCAACTGTTTTTAAATAGATCTAATATCAAAAAATTATATGTTAAAAATCTTGATTCTGTTGCTATAAAAGATGATAAACTTGCATTGCAGTATTTATCATTAGAATATATTTCTAATTCATCTTTCATATCGTACAACAATAAATTTAAGTCTGTAGACAATTTTTTCAATGTATTGGTATTAACAACAGTTTCTAATTTTTGTCCATTATTAAATGCAAATTGTAATTTAAGCATATCTTCATCAGAAACAGAACGTAAAGTTAAAAAATCAACAAAATCATCTGCATCTATAGTATTATCTTTTATCTTTTCTTCCTGTGGATTTTTATTATGCTTGTTTAATAATAGAAAAGATTTTAAAAAAGTATTATTATTTTTATTACTAAAAGTACTAAATCTAAATTTATTATGCTTGTTTAATAAAATTACGTTTCTATATATTTTATTCATTGGTTATTATATTCATTAACAATCTAGCAGAATTAGCTTGATTACTAGCATTAATTTTACCTAATACTATATCTCTTAAATGTTCTCCACCCTTTCTTCTAAAGCCAAACCCTATTCTAACGGAAATAATATTAAATTTATAAGTTTTAACATTAGCTATTATAGAACGTATACCGTTGTGGGCAATATTACTTGATACACCATTTCGAAATTTTACTTCATTTTCCAAAACATCAAAATCATCATAAGAAACGAAAATGGTATTTTTTTTAGATATATCGAAAAAATTAATTACTTCGAACAATACTTTACCAGAATCGTTAATAGAATAACGAGTAGACCAGAATACTGTCACATCTTCGAATGTTTTGAATGCAAAATTATTTTCATATTGCGCATCTTCCAATTTTGCTTTAGGAAAAATTTCTAATCCCAAATTATGATTTGATCCAACAAAAGCTTGAGTAGGATTGTGTAATAAAAAAATATAATTTTTAGTCATTCAATAATATTAACATAAAATCATTTTTATTTAATTTTTTTAAATATTGCTTCAAAATCTTTTGCAGTTAAATTAAATTTATAATTTTGTTTAGCGTTCTTTCTTCCTTCTTTTTGGTTATTCAACAATTTTTGTTTTCGAGTAGCATCTCCTCCTCCTCCGTAACATTTAGAAGTCACCGCATTAGGTCTGGCAGACTTTTCCCCAGACGACATTACTTTCCCGTTAAATAAACCGTATACTTTAATTCGGAAATTTCTTTGATTTAATATAGCAGCTACTGCTTCGCAAATCATGGAAGAATAATTCTTTACTTCATTAAAATTAATTAAACGAGTGAAATTAGAAATTTTATCTGTATTAATTTGTAATTCAAACAAACCAATATTACTTTTTAACCAATATTCTTCGTGTTTTTCAATCATATAGTGCCCTGATGTTATTTCCTTAATATCTGATAAGAATTTAGCATTCATTTTAGATAGAGCAATTCCAAATACAATATCTGTTGTAGATATTTGCTTGACGTCTGTTAAAGCAATTCTTAAATAGCTTACAACTTTATCTATTAAATTAATATCGAGAATAATTTTAAACTCTTGACAAATTTCTTCTAAATGATCTTTCATAATTGGTAAAAAATCATCAGCAGTTTTCAAATAAATAGGTTTTTGCCCATTATTGCTATATTTGAAAATAAAATTCGGATCTGTAATTAATAAATTATTAGTATATTCTGATTTTAATCTATCCAAAAATACATCTAAATGTAACTTTCCTCTAAAACCTAAAATATAACCACTACCAAACAGAGAGTGACTAATAATTTGATTAGAAATAGAAGGATCGTTAATAAATAAATTATTAATTACTTTATCGAATTTAACTCCTTTTTCTAAAGAAAAAATTTGACAAAACATCAAAGCATTAGATACAGATATATCCGTACCAGCTTGTTTTTGTTTTGTTAAATAAAAGATACCTGTATTTATTTCTTCTATATTAGCTTTTACTAAAGCAATACCAATATCATTATTTTCTAGCTGTTCTATTTCTTCTAATTTTTCTCTTCTTTTATATAATTTTAGAATCTTAATCTTTGTATTAGATTGAAAAAATAAAAATTGATTTTTTTTAATCAGATCTTTTGTTTTTAAGTAGCAATAATAACCAAATTTTGAAAAATGAATATCAAAAATATTATTTTCTTGTGTTTGTATAGGATGCATAAACTCGAATAGAGATAACAATTGTTCAAAATTAGACTTATTTTTTGCACTTACATGGACGGAAGTAAAATAGTTTAAACCGCAAGCTTGAAGATTTTGTTCTTGAGCTTTTAAATCTATATCTGTGGTTAAATCAGTTTTGGTCCAAACTAAAATTACAAATTTATCTTTTAATAAAGGTAAAATTTTTAATGTTTGCGATTGTATGCCTTGCCTGCTATCAATTAATAACAATACATTTTCTGTGATATTTAAACTTCTTTCAACTTCTTCAAAAAAATCTTCATGACCAGGGGTATCAATAAAAAAATATTCTTTATTTTTAATAAAAAAAGAAAATTGTTTTAATTTAACCGTAATGTTTTTTCTTTGTTCCACTTCAAGATTATCTAAACCTTCGAAATTTTTATAAAAATAACTTGCTAACGATTGGCATAAAGTTGTTTTTCCGTGATCTACGTGAGCTACTACAGCAAAAGCAAATCTTTGTTGACTTTGTTTCATTTATTAGGAGATGTAATATTATAAATAACTGGTAACAAAGCTATTTTTGGTTTTTCGAATAATTTAATCATTACTCTAGTAATTTTTTCTTGCATTGGAAGTTTTGCTTCAGATTCTGATAATTCTGTTAACATTGTATTTATTTTCGGCATAGGTAATGCTTTAAACAAATCGTTTACAAAAAAATAATTGATATTAAGTATTTCGTTTTTATTTGTAGTAAATATTAATATTCCTTTAGAAAATGCGTCAAATCTTAAATCAAAGTCTTTAATATTAAGTTTTTGTCCGAATTCATCCAGATACAAAGGTTCGAAATTTTTATATTGGAATTTAGTTACAGTGTTATCAGTATTTAGTACTAAAACATCACCGTTTTTAGGTATGATAATATTTTCTTCTGTTATTCCATTATTGATTGCATTCTTACTAGATACAAAGCATTGAACATAATTTCCGTGAACAGGAACAAAAAATTTAGGTTTAGCTAAATCGATTAATAAACCAATCTCATCGGAAGATCCGTGCCCTGAACTATGAAAATTATGATATGAAGAATCTAATACTCTATGAATAATTAATGCATTTTTCTGTAATAGCAGTTTCAAACATTCAAAAGACTGTTTTTCATTTCCTGGAATAATGTCCGAAGAATAAACTACTATGTCTTCTTTGTTTAATTTAATAATGTGCTTGTTTTGACAAACTTTTTTTAAAGTTCCTTCACCTTGACTTCCAGACAAGAAAACCAGAGATTGTTGATTAATTGTTTGCTCGTTTTTCAATCTATCGCATAACGAATAATCAGAATTTTTCTTTAATATTCCAGCTTTAGTTGCTGCAGATAAACTTTTAACAATACCATATCCAGCAACAAACACTTTTCTGTTGAATTGTTTAGATAATTTAATTATTTCAGTAACTCTATTTGCGTTTGAACCAAAAGTAGTTACTAATATTCTTCTATTAGGATTTTGTGTAAATAATTTTTTAAAAGAGTTAATTACTAAATGTTCAGATGTAGAATAACCTGGATTTCCGCCTCTTGTAGAATCACAAATCATTAAAGTTGAATTAGCTACTTCTTTAGTTAATGTTGGCCAATGAATTGTTCCTTTAGGCTCTTGGTAAACATCAATTTTCCAATCCCCTGTATGTAATACTTTTTGTTCTTTACTTTTAATTACAAACATATATGAATCTGGAGCACTATGAGAAATTTTAATTGCTTTAACGCCAAAGTCTTCTGCAATTTTAATAAAAGAATTATTGTTTAATTTTTGAATTCTGATTTTGCTAGTATCTATTTGTTTTTTTTCTAAACTAAGTTTTAAATATTCAGCTGGAAAACTACCGCAGTAAATAGGAATCATATAGTTTTTAGCTTCCAATTCTTGTAACAAAAACGGCAATCCGCCGATATGATCTTCGTGAGAATGAGTAATAAATATTCCTTTTAAAATAGGAGCATATTTTTCAATAATTTTGAAATCAGGCAAACTTAAAAAATTAAATTTACTAGGCCAAGAATGCCAAGATCCGCCAGAGATAGATGCAAACGAACTTCCACAATCTACCAAAATAGCGTTATCTTTATAAATATACAAAGCTGAACTTTTTCCTATTTCTTCAGCACCTCCTAAAAAGATAATTTTCAAACTATCAGATGAATCGTCTGTAAAAATAGGTAATTCTACATCGCTTTGTTTATTATTATTGTAGTTATTGTTTTGTCTAAAATTGCTTTTTGTTTCAGCATTAACTTGAATTTTAGCTTTATTCTCTAACTTGATAATATTTTTTTCAATATTTTCTTCGCTAGTTGCATGATCTAGCAATTGCATAATTTGTTCTGGCGAGAAATTAGCTTTATTCTCTAACTCAATAATATTTTTTTCAATATTTTCTTCACTAGCTGCATGATCTAGCAATTCTTCTTTTTCGGTTGTTTTATCTTCTATATTATTCATATTTATATCTTAATTATTTTTAACTTTATTAAACATAACCAAGGCCAGTTAAATAACTCATCAGCATCAATCAAAACATTTAATCTAAAAGCTAAAATATTACTAAATACTATAGCACAATTTAAATCCCAAAATTCAAAACAATTTTTAATTTTTCCTGTTATAACTTGAAAAAATATAATTTCAGCCAGTAAAAAATATTCTTTTTCTAAAAATAATTTTTTTTTAACATTAAGATCGAATTCTTTGTTATCATCTAATGAAATTAAAAAATTATCCATAGAGTTATTCATATCAAGTCAAAGAAATTAGCTATCTTTAAGCTTTCTGTTTTATTAATTTTTTTTGCAAAGATTAAACCTATTATTCCAGAAATATTGAAATTTTGAATGAAAGAATTGATTTGTTCATAATTATTATTAATTTCGTTAGATAACTCGTTTATAATTTTACAAAATTTATTATATTTGCTTTTGTTTTGTTTTAAAATATATTCTGAAAATTCTTGATTTTTATTATAACTTTGTGTAGCAAAAAAAAATTTCATAAGTTTAATATCTTCTGTATTTAAAAATTCGGTATTGCCTAAAGATTTAGACATCTTTTTTTTCTTATTGGTTAATAAACCAATATGTAGCGTTTTTTTAATATTAAAATTTAAAGTTGTTAAAATTTCTTCTGAATTAAAATGATGAGGGAATTTTAAATCATAACCACCTATTTGAAAATCTAGAGTTCGAACATTATTCTGTTCTAATACATGCTTAATCATAGATGAACACTCTATATGCCAGCCAGGACGACCGTCAAACCATTTTGTTCTCCAAAATACTTCTGGGAATTCAAGATTACGTTTCCATAGTACTTGCTCAGATGGCATTTGTCTATCTATCGTTTTTATACCTTCTCTTCTAATATTATTTTTAAAACCTTTAAATGAAGATTTAAATAAAATTTCATTTTCAACTACTTGAATTTTATTTATTTTTTCTAATTCATGAATTATAGACAACATTTCAGGGACGTAATCTGTGGCTAACAAAATATTATCTTTTGCGCGGATAATTTTATGTTTATTTAAAAAAGTAAGTGTATCCGAACATGTTCTAGATATAAAAGATATTAAATCTTCATCTTCCATTGCGTTTAAAATTTTATCATCTATATCTGTTAAATTCATATTAAATATAACTTCATGACCTTCCCATTCTAAACAACATCTTATTAAATTTGCCCATATAATAGAACGCAAATTACCTAAATGAAGTCTAGATGAATATATAGTCGGACCGCAAGTATAAATAATTTTTTTATTCATAGCAAAAAACGTAAATCAGCAGGATTTTTAGCCCGATTAATATATTGAACTTTATTAAAAAAATTTTTTTCATAGAATTTTCTAGTTTTTTGACATAATTCTTCAGAAATACTATTTTTTTTTGCATTATCCAAAATAAAAAAAATCACTATTTGGCTATCCCCGGCTACATATTCCACAGAAAGCCTTTTAGCTATTATCATGGCTAAAAAACAACCTAATAACTCCCCATAATTATTAGTAATATCATTAGCCAAAACTAAATTTAAACGTTCGTTCAATAGATGTTTTTCGAATATAACAGGTAATAGACTGTTCCCAAACATATCTGACACTCTTACCTCTAATTGCTTAAAATATGTTCCTGAATCGAAAAAAATGCTATGATTTTTAGGGCTAAAAAATTTTTTCTCCATAGTACCTTTCCAAATAGAAAAAGACTCTTTTAATTTCTGAATTAAAAAACAATTTTGTTGTTTTTTAACTAATTCCCATGAAGATATTTCTTTAAAAATAAATTCCGAATTATCGATTATAATTATTCCGTACATTTTTTTATTTTAAAGCTAAAATATCGTTTAATTCTATGTAATTAAATACTCCTTTAGAAATTAATAAATTATTATTCATTGCTTTCAACCAAGTAGGTATGTGGATTATTTTTAAATTATGTTTTAAAAAAGATAGTAAAATTCCGTTAGGATCTTTTTCGAATGTAGCAAATTCTTTAATTAAAACCAAATACATGTTTTTTGTTGCTAAGTATGATTCTAAATCATATTCTTCTAGTATTTCTAATTGCATCATACAAGGAGGGCAAGTATTATTAGCATCAGAAATTACCAATACAGTGCATTCTTGATTTAAATTATTTTTCAAACCAGCATATATATTATTCATCATGAATTTTAAATTTTCGGCATTAATTACTAATTTAATCTTTTTATTTTTAATATTTTTAATTAAATTTTGAAAACCTGCTTCTTTAAGACCTGAAGAAGATAAAACTTCATTTATATTATTTTCAATGCTAGAATTAATATTTTCTAACTTGACATTTAGTTCTTCTATGTTGTTTAATAATTCTTTTTTATCCAATATTTGTAAACAAGAATTTAATTCGTTTTCAGATTCTATTACTTCTTCTATTTCTTCAGAATTCATTATGTTCATTATGTTAATTTAATTATAAATATATAATTAATATTATAATAATCATAACATATTATGAATGAAAAAGAAACAGTAATTATAAACGCGGCATTGCCATATAGCGAATTCCCTTCCCTTCATTTAGGGCACATTTATGGTAATTTTTTATTAAGTGATATATCTGCAAGAACATTTAGAAAACAAAATTATAATACTATTTTTGTCTCTGGTACAGATGATAATGGTTTAGCTTTAAACATACAGGCGAAAAAACAAAATACTTCTGTTAACGAGTTATTAAAGTTTAATACAAAATCCATAAAAGAACAATTAAAAAATTTTGATATTTCTTTTGATGTTTTTAAATCAACTTCTAATAATCAAGAGCATGATAAATTTGTTCAAGAAAGATTTTTAGAATTAACCACAAAAGAACAAGAAACTGAAATATCGATGTGTTCTTATTGCGAACTACAATTAGCTCAAAAAACAATTATTTTTTTTTGCAAAAAATGCAATGAAAATATTAAATTAGAATATTTAACAAAACACAATGAAAAAAATTTAAATATGTTTTGCTCCATATGCAAAAATTCAATATTAAAAACACAAAGTCGAGAATTTTTTTTAAAATGTACTGGAACAAACTATTATGAGTTAATTTCTAATACTAAAATTAATAAATCAGCAAATAATATACTTAAAGAAATAGAACAAAAGAAGCAAAATATAGATTGTTGGAAATTAATTAGTAGAAATTCTATTTCAGGGATTAATATTCCGAATACTAACAAAACATTCTATGTTTGGTTCGATGCAATATTAAGTTATGCTAGTTTTCTAAATATTCCTTTGCAAAAAGCTAAAAATATTTATTTTATGGGAAAAGATAATGTATTCTTCCACACTTTTTTCTTTGCTCAAGTTTTACCGAAAGAAAGATGGCCAAATAGCATTTATTCTAGAAATTGGCTAATTACAGAACAAGGTAAATTTTCTAAAAGCGAAAATAATGGTATTTTCTTACGAGATGTTAATAAAAAACAAACTTCTATTTTACGTATTTTTCTTTTTCAATTAAATTCAGAGGATAGTGATGTTAAATTTAATATGGAAAGTTTAAAAGAATACGAAAAGAATGTTTTTATTAATAAAATTTTAAATTTATTTCAAAGAATTCATAAACTGTTAATTAAAAAAGGTTTATTAATATTTCAATACGACTTTAATAACGAAATTTGCGATATTTTTTGCGATTTCGTAATAAAACAAGATTTTAAACTATCATATGGGTTTTTTATTAATCAAGTAGAAGAAGCAAATTATTTATTTAACAAAGAGAAAATGTGGAATTTTACACAAACCAACGATTTTTTTGATATCTTAAACCGATTATTAAATATTTTTTCAATAATTTCTATTTTAACTCCTGAAATAATAAATAATTTTTCAACTTTTTTTATTTTTAATCAAAAAGAAATAACTATATTGGATAATAGCAATATTTTATACACTCAACAGTTTGTTTAATCTTCAGTTAAAAATGTTTTTAATTGATTTAATAAAATTATTCGTGCTTCTATTTTTTCTGGAGACAAATCTATCGGTTCTTTTATTAAAAATTCATAAGTTTTAACAACATCTTTAAATAACGATATTTCTCTTTTAATTAATCCGTTAGAAGTTAATTCCAACGTTTTATCAATAAAAGGAATAATAGTAAACAAATCGTGCGTAGAAATTATAATGCTTTTAGTATGTTTTGATTCTTTTAAAACCTTATCAAAAAGCTTTAATATAATTTCTTTATTTTTAAAATCTAAAGCAGCTAAAGGCTCGTCAAATATATATATCAACTTATTATCGGTTAGCAAAGTTCTAAGAATGGCAATTCTATGTTTTTGACCGCCAGAACATTTAGAAAACGCTAAATTAAGAACGCCAGTTAATTCGCATTCAACAACCAATTGCTCTATAAAACTTTTTTTTGCTCCAGTTTCAAATAATAAATCTTTAATAGTTCTGTAAGGATTTATCATTTCCGAAGGGTTTTGAGGTAAAAAATTAATCTTGTCTTTATATTCCGATAATTGTTTTAATAATAATGTTTTACCGACACCAGATGATCCGAATATACCGATTAATTCTTTATCAAATATTTCTAAAAATATATTAGATATGATTGTTTCTCCTTTACTAATTATTTTGTCTATTCTGAAAGTTGCAATTTTTTTATTCATCATCTTCTCTGAAAACTAAATTAACCTCTTTGTTTTTAATTGTAAAAAAACTATTTGCGAAAAATACAGCTAAATTTAAATTATGAGTTGTAACTATAATTGAGCATTTTTTAGATATTTTTGTTAAAATTTTCCATATTATAACTTCATTTTCATAATCTAAAGCGCTAGTAACTTCATCTAAAATAATCAATTCCGGAGTTTTCGGCAATAATAAAGTAGTAATTAAAACAAATCTTTGTAATTGACCTCCACTAATTTCTTTAATTTTAGAATATAAAATTTTAGTAGTTAAATTAAATTCATTAAAAATGCTATTAATTTCCTCTATAGTTATTTGTTTATTTAATAATAATATATTTTCCCGTACTGTTAGATTTTCATCTAAAGCTTGATTATAATTTTGATCAATAAATAAATAAAAAAATTTTTTTCGTTTTATAAAACTATTGTATTCATCCATACTTAATACCAAATCATCGTTAACGGTTATTGAAGCTTTTTTATCAATTAATACCGATTTAAATTTAGTTCCTGTTAAGATTGAAAAAAATAAACTTTTTCCGCTACCAGAACTCCCTATTAAAGCATGTAAACCAGTTTTTGGTATGGAAAGATTAATATTTTTTAATAAAATCTTTATTTCCGGTACTACAGAAAATATAGCGGGTATTTTAATTTCAAGTAAAGTTGTCGACATATGAATATATTACACTATTATTTAATTAATTATGCACCAATTATTAAATCTTCTTTTTTTATAGTTTATGCTTTTTTTAAGAGCGAACAGAAATGCTAAATTCCAAATTAATATAATCAAAAATTCTGTATTATGATTTTGATGAGCATATTTAAACAAACTGCCTAGAGGAAGACCTGCGTTGGGAAGTAAATTAAAATTAAAACGATCTGACATTCTTCCTAATACGAAATGTTTTATACCGAAGCAAGATATAGATGTTTCGATTAAATCTAGAGAAGCATTTTTTGTAAAATATTTTAAATCTTTATTTAAAGTTTTAGAAAATAATTGTTTTGAATTCGCAATAACAACATTATTTAAAATTTGTTTATTTAAAAGTTCGCCGATAACTACATTGTTTTCTAACATGGATAATATTGCCAATGCAGAAATATTAGAAAGTACAGGATTACTGTCATAAGAAGGAAATAAAAACAAATATAAGTAATTAGCTAAACAAAGTGCTGGAGTAATAACTTTAAAACATTTTGCTAATAAGTTAATGTTCCACATAACAATAGTTTTAGCATTAAAATTTAAAGAATACAACATAAAGTTATAAAACAAGGCGTAAACTGTAAAGAAAGCAGAATATAAAACAAATATAAGCATAAAATTTGCATTAGAATAAAATAAATTAAACCAAAAGCCAAAAACATTCTCGCTTAATATAACTACAACATTTTGATTTATATTTTTTAATAAATCGTTGTTAAAATGAATTTTTAAACACGTGTATAAGCTTGCGCAAATATTAAATGATAAAAACAAAAACGAACAAAACTCAAACAATGAAACTTTATTAATTATTAACGAATGTTTCAGTTGAACTTTAGTTTTAAATAATAAATTTTGATTTAATAATTGTTTTGTATTCATATTCTTTAACTCCAAATAACAGATTTATTTATATATTTAACTTGTTTATTAGCACCTCTGTTTAAAATTATATTTTCTACATCGATATGAGAGAAATAAGATAAATGATCGGTTCCAAAAAACGCGTTTTTAAATACAATTTTTGCAATTAATCCTATACATTTATTAACTACGAAATAACTAACTACACTTATCAATAAGCTTGTTATCGAAGAATTTAATTTTTCTGTGTTTGCATTCATGATCATTAAACCAGAAAAGCCGGAAAGAACCGTTTTGACTGCAGGAAATAAATAATCGCTTGGAATATATTGCGAAATGCTAATAGAGCCTCTCATATAGCCGCTAATGTTGTCAATTGAAGTGTTTGTAAACAACAATGCTTCTAAAAAGTCTTTGAAAAATACATGAAACTCTAATTTTTTATTACTTAATAATCTATTTCGAATTAAAAATTTAGTACTTTGTTTATTCATGCTTTTTTTTCTAGTATTATAAGCTAAACAAAAAACAAACGGTAAGAATCCTAGAAAACTGATAAAAATTGAAGCAAAATAACCGTTGTAAAAAGTTGTTTTCCAATTATCGGTCATTTGAGCTATAAAAAGGCAAAGAATAGGCAAAGGTATGCTGGATGAAACGGCAAAAAAGTTGTAAATTCTATCATTTAAATCAGGAAAATAAGTATTTTTAAAAGAAAGATAGTTCAATAAATAACCTAATATAATGTTGCAAAACAAAATACTAAAAATATTAGTTATTATTTCCATATTACCTTTTTTCCAAACAGTAACAAAATCGAATTCTATTTCGCGATTTGCTGTTAAAATTGCAGGAAACCCTTCGTTTATTTTATTTTTAAAATATAATTCCATATATTTGTTTTTTAATATTTCTTCTGAATGAATAGTTTTTGTATTAAAAGTAATTACTTCTAAAGTAACCCATAATTTGTTTTTAGTAAAACTACCTTCCTGCAAAATATTTTTTATATCTTTAGGCATAGCTATACCTATTAATAATTCTTTTGATTCGTAAATCTGCTCAATATTGCATAAATTATGAAAAAACATACTGCATGTTCTGTATACAAAATAAAAGAAATATTGAAAAAACTTAATATAAGAAAATTCAATAACCAAAATGTTATTTATATATTTTACATTACCGGGAATAGAATAAAATTTTAATAAATTGTTAGCAGCTATAAACGGATAGTTAGAATCTGTAAACTGAGAGAGATCTCCTAATAACTGTAAATTGCGGAAATAATCACCTTCTGCATTTCTAAAGAAAGTAGCTGTTTGTACAAAATACATTATAAAGAAAAGACTTAATATAGTAATCGAGCTATTGAAACAAGCTGAAGTAAAAAAAGCTAATTTAGATGTTGTTTTAGTACAACTACGCAAAGCTTTAATTTGTTTATTTCTTTGCGTGTGTTTGTTTTGAAAATACATTTATTGATATACTCGATCTTCGATTAGATTAATTAAAAAATATTTAATTAATCTTTTATCAAATGGCGACCCTTCTCGGATTTGCACCGAGAACCTTGCGGTTAAAAGCCGCTCGCTCTGCTGTTGAGCTAAAGGGCCGGAGCGACTGACGGGCTACTATCCCGCGTTATCAGCTTGGAAAGCAGATGTCTTGACGATTAAACGACAGTCGCACGGAGCGGTTAACGGGACTTTAACCCGCAAGCACTCCCAAGGCAAGGGAGTATTCTAATTGAACTATAACCGCAAAATGGTCAGGGAAGCCGGATTCCCGCCGGCAACCTTCCGCACCCAAAGCGGATGTTCTAAAGAAATTGGAACTATTCCCTGTAAAAATTATTTAAACAATAACTTACTTTTTATTCTAACATAATTTCTTCTTCAGGGATAATCTTTTCGCCTAATAAATTATTTATTATCTCTCTACGAGAAAAAGCATTAGAACCCATGAATTTTTCTATTTCTATGCTTACTTCTGGAAGTTCATTAGTATCTAACTGCACTTGAATTAATTTACGCGTTTCTTTTGAAATTGTAGTTACTCTTAATTGATCAGCGTTCATTTCTCCCAGACCTTTAAATCTTTGAATCATGTGAGTTGAAGGAAGATTAGCTGTTTCTAAAAATAATTTTAATTCAGCATCATTATAGAAATATATGTAAGGGCCGCTATTTATGTTTTTTTTGATTCCAAATAAAGGAGGACAAGCCAAATATAGATATCCTTTAATTATTAATTCAGGAAATTGAGTTCCGAACAAAGATAAAAACAAATTACAGATATGATTTCCGTCTGGATCACTATCAGTAGTAATAATAATTTTAGAATAACGCAAATTTTCTAATTGTTTTTCTGCGGAATGATCAAACTTTATACCTAATGCAGCTAATAACATTACAATTTCTGGATTTTTTTTAACTATAGATAAATCGTGTTTAGAAGAATTTAAGAATTTTCCTCTCATAGTATATACAGCTTGATATTCTTTATCTCTGGATTGTTTTGCACCGCCTCCAGCAGATTCTCCTTCAACCAGGAAAATCTCTCTATTAGCAAACACTTTTGTAGAACAATCGGATAATCTGCCTGGTAAAGCAGCACTATCTAAGAACGTAGCACCATCTTTTTTTATCTTTTTTTTATTATCTTCTATAAATAAACGTTCATTAAAATTACTTTTTACTATTTGCTGTATTATTTTTAATACATTCGGAAATTGTATAAAATATTTGGTTATTTCGTTAAATAACATGCCAGATATACCATAACTAGATAAATTATTAGCTAATTTTGCTTTTGTTTGTCCAGTAAAAATAGGATCTCTTAATTTTAATTCAAGAACAAAATTTAGACCTTTTTTAAAATCTATAAATTCTACTGCTTCTTTAAATTGTAATTTTTCCTGAAAAAATTTATATAATGTTTTTTGAAGCATTAAACAATGAGTTCCACCTTCGTGCGTTGATACATTATTAACAAAAGATATTCCGTTAGTAGAAGAAAAACTATAATTAAAAAATAAATTAATTACAAATTCTTTTTCTTTAATAGATAAATAGATATTTTCTGTATCTCCTTTGGGTAATAAACTTTCTAAGCTATTATCAAAATATTCAACAATTTGATTATCTTCAAAAGCTAATTTAATCTTTAATTTAGGGTTTAAACAACTAATTTGTTTTAATCTAATGGAAATTAACTCAAAACACCATTCGTCATTGATAATAGAATCATCTACTGTAAATGCAATTTTCGTTCCAGTAGGAGCTCCTTTTTCAACAGAATTTAATATAGAAACAGGGATTTGCACTTTACCTTGCATGTATCTAGTAAAATAAACATTCGTATCTCTGGTTACAGTCGCAGAAAAGACTTTAGATAAAGCATTAACTACCGGCAATCCTACTCCGTGCAATCCAGCTGAAAAATTATATAAATCGTGATTAAATTTTCCACCTGAGTGTAATTCAGAAAGAATCAAATCTAAACTATTACGTTGATGTTTTTTGTTAAAAGAGCAAGGTATACCTCTTCCGTTATCTTCTACAGTAACTGCTCCATTAAGAATAGAAATTGACAAACTATTAGCAAAAGGTTCGCCATTTGAATCTAAATTCATGTGTTCGTCTAACGCGTTATCTATAATTTCCCATAACAGATGATGCTTTCCAGCTTGATCGATACTCCCTATATACATTCCTGGACGCATTCTAGGACCTTCAGTTCCTTCTAAAACTATAATTTCATCTTCAATTAAATTATCACTATTCATATTCTTTTATATCAGTATTATACAAAAGATTATACAAATTTGTTCCGGAAATCTTTCCAATATGTGAAATTAGTTCTTTTTCTGTCATATGCTTTAATTCAAAAAATGAAAATTTTTCTAATTTATTTAAATGTTTCATAGTTAGCATTGGTATTCTGCCTAAATAGCATGATAAAATATTTTTCGAAGTAATAGTTTTTTTAATTATTTTTAATTGTTCATAAAAATCTTGAGCTTTTTTAGGTGTTAAAATATGGTTAATTTTTTCTGAAGTCAAATTTAATAAGTCTATTACATCTTTGCAATGTGAAGAAAATAATTTGGCATTTTTAATCCCGAAATTTCTAAATTTTAATTTTTTAAAAATAAACTCTAAATTAAGACTAATTTTTGCGTTACAAAAATAGTTTTCGCAAACCCATTCATTATTCAATAAAGAATGACAACTCGCGCAATTATTAGGAGGTATAAATTCTTTTTCTATAACTACTTGTTTCAATATAGGTATAGCTAGAGATTTTAATTCTACTATTATTTCAGAACCTATACCTATTTTTTTACTTAATATAGTTTTAATGTTATTTAAAGAAACATGAGAAATTTTTATATTACTCTGATTGTCGAATACAATAGGGGTTATAGTAGCAATAGGGCTTTGTTTACCAGTTAAAGTAGCATTCAAGTGTATATCTATCACTTTGGCAGTTAAAGCAGGTATTGAGCGTTTAAAAGCTATTTCCCAACGATTATCACTATCAGTTTCTCCCATGATATTTCTTTCTTTCTCAGAATCTAATTTAAAAACTATGCCATCACAAAAGAAATTATAATTGATTAATTCATCCAATAATTGTTCAGGATGTTTTTCTTTTGATAAATTAGGAGTTACCGCAAACATTTGTTGAAAAAATTCTTTACTTTCGGCGCTAGAATCGAAGCTTTTTGTATTAAAATAAAAAGCTATAAATTGAATTTTTCTTTCTTTAATAAAGGATAAATCTTTTGAATAAATAGAGCTACAAACGCAGCTTCTAGGCGAACTAAATTGCGTTTGCAAATATTCTAAATAAAAATTTTTATCTATCGTTAATTCACCTCTAACGATTAAATCATCATAAAAATCAATCGTTTTAGGTATATTTTCTATATTCAAGACGGAATTAAAAATTTCTTTTTGAACAGTTATATTGTTACCTTTTGTTTGAGCAAATATTAACTTTCCTTGAGAGTATTTCAACAATAAAGATATGCCGTCTATTTTAGGTTCGATAATAAAATCAGATTTAAAATTTTTTAATAAAAACTCCTGCAATTTATGATATTCAAACAAAGCAGACATGCTTTTTAAACTATCTGCTTCTTTAACAACTTGTAATTTATCATATTCAAAGTCAGTAATGATTGGATTACCTGTATTGTATGCTTCTTCTATTTCTTTTATTGTGTAAATCATTTTAAAATAATGTATTCTGTTTAGGCTCGGAAAAAGGTAATAAATCTATTTCAACCAATAATTTTATTTTGTTTGGCAACAAATTTGTACGCTTCTTAAATGAAAAAAAGTCTGAAAATTCTCCATCCATTCTACTCTCTGTAATAATTTTAGAAGCTGGTAAACCGAAATTTTTAATTAAAATTAAAGGTATAAAAAATGTATCATTTTCAAAAACAAAATGTTCTGCTTCAGAATGATATAAATTTAATTCAATTTTATAATTTAATTGTTTCATTTCGTCGATAATCAGTAATATCTGCTCTAAGACCTTTCGTTTTTGTTCTGCTCCTTCTTTTGCATTTTCTAACAAATAATTAATTTTATCCTTCTTTTCTAAGAAGAAAATACTACTTTCTAAATAATTAATTTTTCTATTTAAATATACTTGATAAAAATTTTTTGGGAAAAACAACTTAAAATAGGCTATTTTTAAGCATAAAAAAGTATATGCAGCTGCATGAGCTCTCGGGAATATATATATCATTTTAGAGCAAGATTCTAGAAACCATTCTGGTAATTCGTAATTATCTAAAAATTCTTTATATTTGTCCCATTTGGCCGAATTTAACGATATTCCTCCTTTTCTAATAAATTCAGAAATTTGAAAACACATTCTTTTATCTTCGATATGTTTTATTAAAAAATGAAAAATATCATCTCTACAGCCTATAATTTCAGAAAAAGGTATACCTTCTGCAAAAAACTTTTGCCCATTATCAAACCAAACGTTAGTTCCGTGCGTTAATCCAGAAATTTTAATTAAATCTTCAAATTTATTAATAGGAATGTTTTTCAATAAACTTCTAACAAATTTAGTTCCAAATTCAGGTAAACCCACTGTTTTCGATTGAGTAAAAAGATTTAAAATGTCTTGATTTAAAATAATATTTTCTTCTTTTATATTTGTTGCATCTAATAACGCTTGCAAAGAAGCTGGATCTTCATGAGCTAGCAAATCTAATTTAAATACATTTTTCAATATAGAATAATCAGAATGGCATACAATTTCATTATTTTTAATTTTTTGCAAGCTAGTGATTTTAAAACACTCTTCTTGATTATTAAAAATTTGTATCCCTCCTGGATGGACACTAGTGGTTAATTTAGTTCCAATCAACATATTGGATACAGCTCTAAGGGAAGAGTGTGAAAAATATTTATCTCTAGCTTGGGTTGATATTTTTTCTGTAAAGAATTTTACAGAATATAATCTTGCGCTTTTTTCTTGCAATTTCAATATAGCGGATGCAAACATAGGGAAAAGACCAAAAGACTTTATTTTTTCCAAGATAAAATGTCTTACTTCTGAATGCAAATGAGCTGCTAAATTTAAATCAATATCAGGCATTTTTTCTGCATCAAACCCACTAAACATAATAAAATCAATGTGAAAACCATTTTTCTTAAAAAAAGTATTGCAAGAAGGGCAAGTTATATCGGGTAAATCTATACCAATACCTGCTTCAAAACGTATAATACCACAAGAAGTGCAATAATAATGGGCTGGTAATGGATTTATTTCAGTAATACCTAAAATAAATGCGGCAAAAGATGAACCTACCGTTCCTCTAGAACCAAAATTAGTATTATATTTTTCTTTAACTTCGGAAATAATTAAATAAACCAATAAAAAAATAGAATCAAAATTATTAGCTTTTAATTTTTCTATTTCTTGATAAGCTTTTTCCTTTAAAGTTATGTCTCCAGGAATAAATAACTCCCATACTTTTCCGTATTTTTTCTCTCCTAAAGTATTCAATAATTCAAAAATGTCTATTTCGTGTTTTATATCTATTATAGTGAAAGTATTAATTTTAATCGGAGCAAATTCTTGCAAAAAAGCTTCTCTATTTAAATTCAATATTTCGTCATTTCTGTATTTTTTTTCTGTTAAACAAAAATCACTTATTAGTTTTTTTAATAATAATTCATCGTTAATATTTTTTTGCAGATTCAATCCTTGATTAAAAATAGTCGCTGAAACAAAAATACCAAACATTTGTTGTATTGTTAAAATATTTAATTTCGGATTATAAATAATTTTGTTGTTAAATAGATTGATCAAATGTTGATGGAAAAAATTAAAGCTAAATTTTATATCATCGAAATCGTTTAAAATTTGTCTAAATTGACATTCTTTTAATATAGAGTTAAAACTATTATCCAACGATATGTAATCATATTTTTCTATTATTTTTTGTAAATTATTAAATCCAAATAAGAAAGATTCTATTAATTCTCCATCAGCAGAAGGGCAAAGTAATAACAATCCTTCGTTATATTTTTTAAACAATTGATAAGGTATTACAGCTCGCTTGTTTCGTCTTTCTGTATCAGCCTGTGATAATAAAATGTTTAAATTTTGAATACCTGTTTGTTTAGTTACATAAATTAACACTTTATAATCTTTTTCTACTTCTACAGGAATTCTCAATTCTTTTAACTCTAAAATAGTTTTATCCCAACCGAAAATATCAAATACTTTTTTTAAACTTAAAGCTGTAACATAAGCGTCATATAAAGCTTTATGTCGGTTTTGAAAATCTACAGAAATATTTAAGTAACCTGCTATATTATCCAAGCTAAATTTGCTAATATCATTAAATTTAAATGCTAAACGAAATAAATCGAAAGTATCTAAATAATTACAATTTAACGGCTTATTAAAATATTGAATAGAAGCTCTATTTAAATACGCAATATCGAATTTTCGATGACTAATTAATACTATATTTTCATCTTCTAAGAGTTTAAAAAAACGTTCTAAATATTCTTTTCTCGAAATTTTAATTATTTGCTTGATATTTTCCATTTTCAAGAAATCAATTAATCTCTCACTAATAGGTAAATCATTGTCTTCGCGCAACCAATGACTTTCGCCAGGAATAATAGAATCATAGTCTAAAAAATAATATCCAATTTCAATAATATCGGATTGAATTAAATTTCCAGTTGTTTCTAAATCCACAACTAAAAATCGCATATCTTTCAATCGCAAATTTGGATTTTTAATATGATCGAAAATATCATCTGTTATAAAAGACATGCTAGTTTCCACTCCATAAATAGGAGTAAAATTATATTTCTGAGAATAATTTTCAAAAGAAGCAAAATTTTGCGTTGATCGAGCGTCGCATATACCTAACGTCTTTCCTTTTAATAAAGGAATTTTCTTTTTTAATAAACTACCCCAAGAATTTAATTCAGATACTTCAGAATTTATTCTTAAAAAATTAAAATTTTTATTCTCTTCGTTTAAACAATTTTCATTTATTAATAAAATATATTGTTTGTCTACTATGTTTTCTATACGTTCAAATAACGAAGTTTGTATTTCTATTTCGGCATATTCTTTAATAAAAGGCAATTTATCATAAGTATGAATAGTAAAAAATTGCAAACTATCTGATACTGAAAAAATAAATTCATATAAATTTTTTTCTTCTATGTATTGTATATCCGTTAAGACAATTCCTTCATGCATTGATTAATAATTCTTCTTATTTCGATAAGTATATTATAATCGGTTTTGCATAAAGAAACTTTCGATAATAAGTCAGGGCGGAAAAAAGCAGTTTTGAATAAAGAATAACGTTTTTTCCATTCTGCAATTTTTTTATGATTTCCGGATTTTAAAATTTCTAAATCATTAGACTGAATTTTTTCAGTATTAGTAAAGCAATCTACGTCTAACAAGTTGTTGTTAAAGGAATCTTCTAAACTATGTTTTTTTACAGTTCCTTTTAATCTAAATAAACTATCCAAAAATAATAATGCTGCAATTTCTCCGTTACTTACTACAAAATCTCCTATAGATATATTGAAATCAATTTTTTCATTCAGCCTACCATCAAAACCTTCATATCTAGTTAAAAATATATGTAAATCTTCGGTTTGAGTTAAATCATTTATTTCATACAGCAAAGATTGAGTTAATTTGATACCATCTGGAGAAAGAAAAACTTTTTTACCTTCAACAGAATCAAGAATACCGGAAAAACAATCGTAATTAAAAGCCATACCTCCGCCACCAATAATTCTAGATTCAAATTTTTCCTCGTTTTTTAAATTAATTATTTTAATCTCGTTAGATTGAATAAATTTATTTAAATTACTGCTACAAGTAGATAAAGAAAGCAATATGTCTGGGAAAACAGTATATAAAAATATAGTCATAACTAATAATAAAAAATTAATTTTTATTTAAAAAATAAATTAGATTATTTTTTAAAAATATAGCAATTCCATAAACTTATACAGTTTATAAATTGTATAACAAATTATTTATTTGTATTCTCTGAAAGAGTATCTTTTAATACTCCTGATGCGGAAAAGCTTAAAGCTAAAGAAGCTGGTACTTCTACCATTTCATATCCGCCTGCTTCTAATAACTTAGGACAACGTCCTGCTTTTCTTAAATATTTTGTAATTACAAAATTTTTCTTAAAATTAATTTTTTGACCTTGTTCCATTGTGGATAATACATCAAACAAAACTGTGTTTACTCCTTGCCAAATTGTTTTAGCATCTCCTAGAGAAACAGCTAATTGTTTTGCTAATCCAGCAATAACTTCAGAATTTTGATTTAAATTATCTTTTTCTATGTTGTTCATGATTGTTTTACCTCCTTTTTTATATTGTACATCATTTTAATATAAATTTATTTTTTTTATTTTAAATATTTAATTAAAATTGACAATTTTTTATTTTTTCTTTTTAAATATTCTAATAAGAAAGTAAAGCCTATTCTTTTAATTCTTTCCTTTATGCAGAAAAACAAATAAACACCAAAAATAATTCCTACGATTTTTTCAACTTTTCCGGCTTTATTATGGATTATTTTTTGTTTGGTAGTTAAATACTTTTTATTTTCTAAAATAGATTCCTCAATCATAGCTTTTTGCATAAATAACATACTTAGAATTACTTGACGTTCTTCTAACGATAATTCTATTTTATTACTTATAGATAGCTTTTTTTGAGTAGTTTCTAAAATAGTTATAATTTGTATGAAATGTTTTATCTCTTCTTTATTTATTTTGTTATCTTTTATTTGTTTATAAACTTGTTCTTTGGTTTGTGACAAAAAATTACTAAATTGTTCATAATCTTCTCCTTGATTGAAAATAATGATTCTGTTTACATTATTAAATTGAAACCATGAGTTAATATCTTGAGCTATAATCATCGTTATTTCTCGCTCTCGCGATTTCCTTCTATCTGTTCCCAAACATATTTGATACTCGATGAATTATTTTTTTCGAATGTTAAGCACTTTCCTTGACCTGTTTTCGGAAATGCTATCCATTCTCTAATTGAAGTAGAATTAAAAAAAGCAGCTAATAATCTTTCTATACCGAAAGCACAACCGCTATGTTTAGGCACAGAAAAATTAAATAAAGGCAATTGAATATCTTGTTTTAAGTTTTCTAATACTTTCATTTGGTTTATTTTATCAGATATTCTTTCAGATCCTCCGGCTATTTCATATCCATTCATAACTAGATCAAACTGTTCGGAAAATTTACCATCTACAGACTTGCAAAAAGGATGATGAGTTGCTTCATATTTATTAGCTTCTTCATTCCACTCAAACAATGGAAATTTATTTACAACTACACAACTAATTTCATTTTTAACAACACTTCGCAAATAATTTTTTAAATATACTCCGGATTGAGTTAAATTAGTGCTATTTGTAAAATAACAACCATCTATAAATTTAACAATATGATTATTTGATAAGAATAATTGATTATAATCATCTTTCCAAAAATATTCTTGATTTTGATCTTTTAATAATTTAATATTTTTATACATAATTGGAGAATCTGTTCCATAATCATGCATGCTTTTATTATATGAAATAGAATTCCATTTAAATTTTTTATCTTGCTCTACTAAAAACGGTTTGAAGAAAGAAGAAAGAAATTTTTTTGCTAATGAAATAAAAAATTGTTTATTTTCAAAAGCTGCTTCTAAATCTAATTGTAAAAACTCTAATTGTCTATCTAAACGAGAATCTTCATTTCTGAAACAAGGCGCAAATTGAAAATATCTTATAACACCAGAACAAACTAATGTTTGTTTAAATATTTGTGGAGATTGTGATAAAAAATATTCATTTTCTTTGCTTTTGGTAGAAAAAACGTTCGCTCCAGAAGTAGATTTATCAGATCCTAAAATAGGTGTATGCACCATAGTAAAATAATGCTTAGTAAAAAAATTTGTAGTAAATTTAATAAATTCGCTTTTTATGTGTAAATTTTTATATAATTGTTGTTTTATATAAGGTAAACGAAACAACATTTTACTTTCTTCCGATAAAAACGTCCATTCTTCTTCTGGAATAGAATTTAATAAATTAATTTCTTCTGCTTCCAATTCAAATTGCAATATATTTTTACTATTAAAATATTCTTTTAATTTACCTTGTATTTCTACTACGTTACCTATAAAAAATTTTAATTTCGTATCTAAAACTACAATTTGTAAAATACCACTTGAATCTCTAATATCTATAAAAGTTTTAGTTTTCATTGTTCGTATTTTCACAATAAACCCCGACAATATTATTTTTTTATCTAATAATTTACGAGTTAACTTTTTAATTAAATATTTTTTATTCATTTTATTAAAGTAATTATGTCATGAATTGTTTTTCTAAATAAACTTTTCCCGTTTGCACTTTCTAATTTGAATCCGTTTTTTTCACAAATTAAATTATTTTCAAATTCTTTAATAGAAGAAGATAGAAAATATTTAATTTTGTTTATTTCTAATAAATCTATTATTGATTTTAAATCTTGCATTTTATTCTTTCTAACTATAAGATTTATATAATCGTTTTTTGTATTTAATAATGCTATTATTCTATCTAAGCCTAATCCAAAACCAAAATATTCGCCATACATTCCTCCACCTCCGAATTCGTTATTCCCTGAATGAAGTTGGAAAATAAAACCGCTGTAATAACCTAAGCCTCGGAATAAATTATCGTCTTTAGTCAATTTATGCAAAAAAGAAAATTCTTCTGTTTTTTCCGAAAATACTTTTCCTGTATTTTTTCTTTCTTCAGGGGAAGTTAAAAAATTATAATAAATAATATATTCTATATTTAAATTATTTAAAAAAGTAATTAAATTTTCTATTAATAGCTCTATTACTTCTTTAATATTTAATGATTCTATACCAAATTGAAAAAACTCTCTAAATCTTAAAGCTTGAGGATTTTCATATCTATAACAACGTTGAATATAATAAATAGGATCACTTATTTTCATAGTTTGAAATAAAGCAGTGTATTCTGGAGCTAAAATATGGTTGGGATTTTTTAAAGTATACAATTGATGTTGTGTAGGAAAATCTTTTTCGAAAATTGTTTTTTCGTTAATTGTAGCGAAAAAAATTCTTCTTACAAAATTAAATTGTGATTTTAAATCATTCATTAAGCTATCTAATATAACCGATTCTTTATTTAATATGTGTTTGCTTCCTTTAACCATCATTATGTAATTAACTCAAATATATTTTCTTTGTCTTCGCTGTTTTTTTCATCAATCATTAACAATACTAAAATAAAAAAGGAAAACAATATTAATATAAACAATTGAGAAAATAAAATCATAATTTAACAAATAATACAGCAGAAACAGTAATAGACGAAATTAAAACCGTATAAAAGACATAGCTTTTAACAGGCATGTAATTATTTTCTAAACGAAAATTTTCAAAGATTGTTAAATCTGAAAAAAAGAATATTTTCAGAAGAGAAGGCAGAAAAAATAATTTCAAAAATAAAAAAAGATTGTTGATCATAATTTGAATATCAAATATATTGAGAAACCTACTAAAAATAAAACCGTATATAAAGACATAGCTTTTAATGGACCTGCAATATTTTCTAAACAAAAATTTTCAAAAGATTGTTGAATGATTCGCCAATATTGTTCTTCCTTTGAAATTTTTATTTTTGAAATTATTTTTTCTGCCTTTTCTGCCTTTTTTTCTGAAAAATTCGTTTCTTCATCTGTCGAAACCATTCTATATTCAACTGGCGTTGCTTCTGGTTTATTTGGATCATCTTCTGGGTTTAGAACTGGCGTTGCTTCTGGGTTTAGAACTGGCGTTGCTTCTGGATTTAGAACTGGCGTTGCTTCTGGGTTTAGAACTGGCGTTGCTTCTGGTTTTAGAACTGGCGTTGCTTCTGGATTTAGAACTGGATTATCTTCTGGTTTTAGAACTGGCGTTGCTTCTGGTTTTAGAA
>Ga0115000_10000381_pt1 | contig 41616 bp, 26 predicted proteins | sample ArcticOcean_MG_C_6_FD_89690 | JGI IMG/M metagenome (GOLD analysis project Ga0115000, IMG submission 89690) | Marine microbial communities from western Arctic Ocean - ArcticOcean_MG_CB8_128 | ecosystem: Environmental > Aquatic > Marine > Oceanic | place: Arctic Ocean: Canada Basin | collected...
CTTCCAGCCATTGCGACCGGCGGGTTTATGAGCAGACTCTTGCAGATACCTTGATCTGGATTTGGCAAGGTTACCAACCTGATTAATTTTTTTGGCTAAGTCTAGGCAGCATGCCAACACACTGAAACTTTGTGAGATTCATTTAGATAAGGGAGACACAGTGGAATTTGCACAGTCTAAACCATTATCCATTGGAGTTTTGAGTGTGCAGAGGGTTCGATTCCCTTCACCCGCTCCACTTATCTCCACCAATGACTTACGACTTTAGTAGGTCAAAGTTAAACCTAAAAGTTACACCATTTTCACTGATGTTCATTAATATGTCAGGGGTGTGTTTTAGTGTTTGTGAGGTCGTTATAGCTCCTCATCTTTACACACTTTAACAGAAGAGCAGCACCTCACCCAAGTGGTGGAGTGGGTTGGTTTAGTTACCAGCAGCTTTCACCTCTGGCTATAGGGTGGAAGTTCCCTGTACGTCTTGCCACCGTGTGTGCTGAGGAAGTCTGATCGGTGCCGTCTTTGTACGCGGTATGAATGAGGCAGTGGCGCGGCGCGATCAGCCCATACCGGCCGTGAGCGTCGATCGGCAGTTCATTCTCACGACCTGTGAAGTCGCGCTGCGAGGGAAGAAACCATTCACTTGGAAAATCGGACGGTGCCCCGGCGTAGGTGTTACAACTGGTGAAACGGTAGGGGCTGGACGCGCTGGAGAACCATGTGGTCGGTGAAGATGCCTGCCTTTCGGAATGCGGGCTGCGGCTCATCGGCGTGCAGGCGGTGGAATGCGGTGCCGCCAAGTAACAGGGCAGCTATCGTTGTGGTTAGGATTGCTTTTCGCAATAAGATGTTTTGCATTTTCTCGCGGGTCTTCTCTTGGTTTTGTCCGGACGGTCTTGCGAAGAATCAGCGCTCAGCCTTGGCATAGACATCGAGCTGATGGATCGACCAGTGCTTGCCATCCGCCAGCCCAATCTGGTTGATGCGGACAAAACGCGTCTTCGTTACCGGGAGCAGGATGTCGGTGACGGTTGAATTTCCTTTCTGAGGACTGACCACCTGCTTCCATTGCTCTCCATCATCGGAAACTTCCAGCGTGTAGCGGCGCGGATAATCGGCGGGTGAACCCTCGCAGCGCAACGTGATCCCGGTGAGTTCGCGAGACTCCTTCATATCAAAGGAGAACCACATGCCCTTCCGCTGCGCACGACCAGTGTCCCATCGGGTTCTCGGATTGTTGTCGATGGCCTGATCGCATCCTTTGCTCTGGTGGCTGGCGGTCAGTTCCCACTTTGCCATCTCGGCTGCAGGAATCGGAGCCATGGCCAGGATCTCTGATGACAGGAACATTTCCTTGCGATCGGCGAGGGCTGCACGAACCGTTGCGACGTCATCCTTACTGACGGACTCGCCCTTGTTTCCCCATGCACTGCGAACATAGGTCAGCACCGAGGCCAGCCATTCATCATCATAGGATTCGAGTGGCAACATTGGGCCAGGATACGACTTGCCATCCAGCTCGCCATGCATCCCTTTGAGCAGGATCTTGATGGGGATGGTTTTCCTCCCGAGAACGCGAGGGGAACCCACGAGTGGGGCTCCGAGCATTACTCCATCCAAACCGGGAGCGGAAGTGCCTTTGCCGTTGGCTCCATGGCAGGCAACGCAAACGGTCTGGAAATTCACCTCGCCCTGGGCCGCGAATTTGCTCTTCTCCTGACGGCGTTTGGCATCGACCATCCGGGCATGCCCGATCTCGGTGATGCGGCTCATTGCTTCGCTACCGGGATGGCTCGCATTGGCTGCCATCACCAATTCATCGCCGCCTTCGGCTCCCGTGTACGCCATCGACAACACGACTTGAATCGCGACGTCGATGTCAGCATCAGAGGCAAGCGGTTTGATTGCAGCGAGCAAAGCTGTATTATTCTTCAGTAGTTCGGGTTCGCAAAGTCGTATCACCGCCGCACGGACACGGGCATCTGGGTCTCGCATTTTTTTCACAATCAGATCTGTATCGAAAACTCCGAGTCCCTCCAGCGTCCACAACGCATGCAGCCTGCCTAACGGGCTCCCTCCACTCTCGGCCAGGCTTTTGAGCGCAGGAACAGCACCCCTATCCTGACGCACGACGATCAACTTCTGAGCCATGTCCCGCCACCAGCCATTCGTGTGAGAAAGCGTGTCGACCAGTTCTGAGATCGGTGCCTTGAGCATCTGTGGTTTCTTTCGGCGCTCGGTTGATTCATGGACGATGCGATAGATACGTCCGCGCTGAATGTTCTTATCCAGCCCGTAGTTTTCGACCACAGGCCGAAGGTACGAACCGGGGCGCACCCAGTTGCCCTCCTGAATGATCCCGCGGTACATGTCACAAAGGTAAAGGCACCCGTCCGGCCCCGTCTTGGCATTGACGGGCCGAAAGTTGGCATCGCGGCTGCGCAGGAATTCTGTGCCTGGCGTGGCATTGTGCACTACCAATTTACCATTCTCATTCACAACCTTTGCACGACGCACCAGCCGCCCGACCGGTTCTGGAATGATGTAGTCGCCGTAGAAATCTTCGGGCAGGCGATCGCCACGAAAAATGTGCTGACCTGCGCAGCCGGTGAAATTATTGAGCGTCAGACTGTCGGCACGGAATCGTCCCTTGCCACCCTGCACGTCGGGAATCTGTACTAGCGGGAACACTTCGCGAAAACCATTCACCTGCTCACCGGGGAGAGAAATTTTGCCGTAGACGAGCGGTCGTTGAAAATGCATTGCCGGGTTCTCCCCACCGGCCGTACAGAAAAAATTGCGCCCGACGTCATCATGCGTCACGCCCCATTGTCCAGAGCCACCGGGAATGCCTTCAGCGATCACCTTGTTCCCTGCCCAGCGGTAACGCTTAGCGGTGTAGGTCACATACATCCAGTTGTCGATATTCCAATCGAGCCCACTGGGCTGGTGCTCAAGGTTGCCCCCGCGCTTGCCCCCTTCGTAGACCAGTCTTTTCTCATCTGCGATTCCATCGCCGTCCGTGTCTCGATAGCTGTGCAGGTCAAAGGTATCCGTTTCACGAATCAATACCCGATCATCAATCGGCTGGATCATTCGCGGCAGCTTCAACCCATCCACGAACACCGAGCGTTTGTCCATGCGGCCGTCGTCATCGGTATCCTCAAGGAGCACAACACGACAGATCGGGTTGTGTTGGTTCTTGCCATCGATTTCCTGCATGTAGGTGTTCAACTCCGCCACGTAGAGTTTTCCATCGCCATCGAATGCAATCGCTGCTGGTTCCTGCACCATCGGTTCAGCGGCAACAAGCTCGACGCGATAGCCCTCCTGAAGCTCCATCATAGCCATACTTTCTTCCGGCGAATAGGTGCGGGCTTTAGTATCATAGAGCTTCTGATCGAAGGGTTCTGAAAGAATCACATTGCCTGAAAGCAAAGCTGCGATTGTTGAGATTAGAAAGTGTGAATTCATGGTGAGCCGATTGTCATCCCGATGAGCGCAGTTTTCAAGGCGTTTTAAATGATGCGAAAAATGCCTTCAGCCTTAAAAGCTAAGGATTGATGGCTGGACCGAAAGCAAACGAGACGGGAACAGACCGCCATCGTGCACGTAATGGACTTGAAGGAAACCGAGACGAAAGAAAACTACGTGGAGAGCAACGGTTAGAGCCACTACTCCTTGCAGTTCCGCATCTTTGACGCCCTCAAGTGGCTTGAAAGACCAGTTCCGTGCAAAAAACCCCACCATGGCGCTTTACGCCCGCTTGAAGGGCCGCCTGCGCTTCACCGCCCCCGGCTCGACCCTTCTCATCCACCTCAAGCGACCCCACGCCTACCGTCCCATCCCGCACCATGACCCAGTACTACCCGCCCACCTATTGCCGACTGTATCGACACTACCTAAAGCCCATTACCCGGACTAGAATCTAGGAACTCTCAAACCACAATGAACCGCATCACCCTCCAACTAGGCGAAATAAGAACCCAACTGTAAGTTGAAACTATAGTAAACGCCGCTAACCAACATCTGAACGACGGACTTGGGGTTGACCTCGCTATTCACGCCGCCGCCTCTCAGCTACTTGAGGCGAGATTAACACCTGGAGGTTGTCAGACTGGGGAAGCTCGAATCACCAATAACTACAAACTCAAGGCAAAACCCGTTATTCATAAAGTCGGCCTTTTTTGGGAAGTTGGGCACGAGAACATTCCAACCTTCTAGAAAATTGCTACAAAATCCCCTTACGGCTCACCTCAGAAACCAGTATTCGAACCATTGCATTCCCCGCAATCTGTTCTGGGGCTTAAGACTTCCCCCCGGATCAAGCTCCCTAGATTGCAGTCAAAACGACAAAAGCTTTCCTTGAAGACAACGAACTATCAGAAAAAAGATTATCTTCGTTTGTTTTTATCAAGCATCCCTATCTTACTTCGAGGAAATGATAATACCGCTTTGGACGGCTGACGAAATTCATAGAGATTTAGGAGTAGAAATATACCCAAAAAGCCAGCTATTATCATAACTCATGAAACACCTCCTACTTACAACAAATCGCAGTTGCACTTTTGGTGGGGTGTTGCACCGAACAAGCTGCTGAAGTGCAAGCACAGCCGCCTTCCCAGCAGAATCACAAGCTGCTGGAAACTATAACGCAATTAATGATCTTGTTTTGTGGTTATTGTAATATTATTACTTAATTCTGTGTTAGTTGGGATTTGCAGTGTAATTTCAAATTGTGGAGTTTTCAGAATGGCCTCTTGATAGGCTCCTTTTTGTATTAACGATTTAATTTCCCCTGTAAAACTTGGCCGGTCCCCGATTGGAGCTTCGTGTGTAACCTTCCATTCGTGAGGGCGAATGGAGACAACTTGACCTTTGCCATCTTCACTGGGGAATTTGTGCATAGAAGTTGGTAAAAGTTCAGCAGGAATAAGATTAGTTTTACCAAATAACCGGGCGGCATGGCTGTTGACCGGCTTGTTGAAGACTTCATTTGGAGCTCCTATTTGTTCAATATTTCCATTTCGCATAACCACAATTCTATCAGCCATTATCATAGCATCCTCCGTATCGTGAGATACAAACAAAGTTGTGGTACTAGTTTCTCTCAATAACTTTAGCAGTTCGCTGCGTACATTTTCTTTCAGTTCGGGATCAAGGTGACTTAGTGGTTCATCGAGCAATAATAAAGTGGGTTTATTTGCTAGTGCACGGACAAGAGCAACACGTTGTTGTTGCCCGCCGGAGATCTCGTGGGGATATCGATGGCCAAGATCGGTTATATCAGCCATTTCCATGAGTTTGTCTAGTCTACCATCATCATTCGCGGCTTTTTTCCCGAAAGCAATATTTTGCCAGACTGTTTTATTTGGAAACAGGGCATAATCCTGAAAGACAAGACTACAATCACGTTTTTCCGGGGCGATAAATGTAGATGAATCATTCAACACTTTGCCTTTTAGAATAATTTCACCTTCATCCGCAATCTCCAGCCCAGCTATGATCCGCAGTAGGGTTGTTTTGCCGCTGCCGCTGCTGCCAATCAGTCCGACCACCTCTCTCTGGACGCAATCAAAGGCCACGTTGCTAACTGCTGGTGGATCGTTTGGATCATAGGTTTTGGAAATGTTTTTTAGGGAGAGGAGATTCATTTTTTTAGGGTACGCATTTGGCGGTTGAGCCAAATTACCGGTAATAAACTGACAGCGATGATGCAAAGAGCCGGAACCGAGGACTCCGGTATTTGAGCCTGACTGGCAAGGTCGAAAGTTCGTGTAGAAAGAGTCTCAAAATTAAACGGCCGAAGGATGAGGGTCAGCGGCAACTCCTTCATGGTATCAACAAAAACAAATAGTGCCCCTACGACAATAGCGTTGTACACCAAAGGTAAATTGACCTGCAAAAGAGTGCGAGATACGGATGAACCAAGAGAGCGCGATGCTTCATTAAGTATATCGCAGTTTCGTTCCATGCCAGAATCGATTGGCTGCCATGCAACGGCGAGGAACCGAACGACATATGCAAACACCAACACAATGAGGGAGCCGGTAAAAATAATGCCGGTTGCTTTAGTGACTTGGCCTGCAACTAGAAGAATCCCCATGGCAATAACTGCGCCAGGAACAGCGTATCCAAGAATTGCCAAGCGGTTAATTACGGCAACATTCTGACTCCTAAAATATCGTGAAGTAAACGCCAGAATCAAAGCAATAGTCACTGTGACCAGACTGGCGGCAGAAGCAATTCCTATACTGTTGAAGGTAAGTTTAAGTAAAGAAATGAGGGAAACCTTGTCCACCGTCAAAATAGCCCAATAAGCCAAGCGAGAAACTGGCAATGCAAACCCAATGATTAAAGGAAACAGGCAACACAGGATGGCTGTAAATGCTTTTGTTTTGGTAAGATAATAAGGTTTGAAAGGCCGATTTGCCTGACTATTTATATGGAACTTAGCTCCGAACCGCATCCATTTTTCCAGCAACATTATCAACAAAATAAATGCCATCAGGCAGGCAGCTAATCGGAGTGCCCCCGGCATGTCGTTGAGCGAAAGCCATGTTCTAAAAATACCAGTAGTGAAGGTCGATACACCAAAGTGTTTAACGGCACCGTAATCGTTAAGCGTTTCCATGATCACCAGACTCACTCCACCGACAATAGCCGGTCGAGCCAAGGGTAGAGCGACCCTCCAAAATGTAGAACCAACACCATGACCAAGTGTTCTTGCAACTTCAATGCATTGACTGCTCTGTCTCGCAAAGGTCGCACGCGTAACGAGGTACACATAGGGATAAAGCACCGAAGCCAAAACCATGATAGTGACCAAATATACGATCACGTCATTCAGCGTCATCATCGCGCTTGGGCTTATGTTGAGTCGCACCCAGATAAGTAGTGGGTTTAGATATTCAACTAAGTCGAAGTAGGCGTAGGCGGCAATGTAGGTTGGAATGGCAAGAGGAAGGATCAATGCCCACTCAAAAAGCTTGCGGCCAGGGAATTCACAGCACGCCACAAGCCAAGCACTTGAGACGCCCATTAGAATCGATAGCACTACCGTTCCGAACATCAGAATGATGGATCCTTTCAGGTATCGGCCGAGAACTGTGTCGCGCAAATGCTCCCAGTTTTCCGCCGGACTTGAAATATTCCAAATCACCCCAGCCATCGGCAGAAAAATGATTATGCCAATAAATAAGGCCGAGATCGTCCAAATGTTCAGGTTGAAACGAAACTCGTGCTTCAGATTACGCAACCAATGATGCGCGATGTTGATCAATAAAAATCGCAAGCCAGCGAAAGGCTACTCCCAACCGGCAAGGTCGAACAGCTTCACCGCTTCGGTATTTTTAGAACCCAATATGGACAGGTTCACTTTATCTGCCTTGAATGGTCCCCAGCGTCTCAGTAACTCCGAGCGGTTGCTTTCTAGCTTAACTGGGTACTCGTAGTTAACGCTTCCGAATGTTTCCTGCGACTTGGCGCTGGTAAGAAACTCCAAAAACTTGATTGCTTCTTTTTTGTTTTTTGCGCTGATTGTCACACCACCGCCGCTGACATTGATATGAGCACCACGCCCCTTTTGATTTGGGAAAAAAACGCCTACTTTTTTCGTCACATCACGATCTGCGGCGACAGGCGAGTTCGCTAAAATGCCAAGATAGTACGTGTTCATAATGGCGACATCAGCCAAGCCCGCTGCAACGGCACGTGCCTGATCTCGATCACTTCCACGAGGAGCACGTGCCATGTTTTTGCGAACTCCTTTGGCCCAAGCAAGCGCCTTGTCCATCCCATTGGCAGCAATAATCGAAGCCAGCAAGGATTGATTGTATATGTTGCTTGAGGAACGTGCTACGACTCGGCCTTTCCACTTGGCCTTGGCCAAGGCTTCGTAAGTGGATAGCTCACTTGGATTTACACGATCTTTCGAATAAACGATCACCCGGGAACGTATTGTCATTCCATACCAATATGACTCAGGATCTCGCATTGAAGCCGGAACATTTTCCTTCAATCCTTGGGAAATAACCGGCTGAAGAATCCCTGCAGCCTTGGCCCTGTGCAACCTACCAGCATCGACTGTGAGTAACACATCCGCAGGAGAGTTTTCACCTTCGCTGATCAGGCGCTGAATTAATTGATCCGCACTGCCCTTAATCACATTCACCTTGATCCCAGTTTCTTCAGTGAATTGATTGAAAAGAATTTTATCAGAATCATAATGCCGGTGCGAATAGACATTAACTTCAGCAGAAAACAGATAAGTACTGCAAAAAGCTAAATGTATAATTAATAATTTAGTGAAATATTTCATATATGCTTCCCTATAAATCTTTCTAATAAGTTGCTGGAATGAACCTCTCAACCACAAAAAAAGTAAGATATTTATCGCAGTTGTCAAGAACGAGTCTCATTATCAATTTTGAAAAATCACTTAAGTGTTTAATTATTAGAAGTATATACCAAAATTTAATGAGCTGGCTTCAAAGATCGATAATAGTTCATGTATCAGATAATTAATTCGATTCCCTTCACCCAATCCAGTTCTCTACCCTTCATTCTAAACGGTTTACAGCTGCGATAAGGCAGTGGGTATTCTGATTCTCACAACAGATTCAATGGGCTTAATTTGAGACCTGACGGCATCAAACCCTTAAAGCTTGAACTTTAAATTGTGATTATCGAAACTCTTCCAAATGGTTGCTGTTATTTCTCCCGCTAAAACGCTCGATTTTGAGACACCGTCATTAACGAACTCCAGTTCGTGCCCAGAATTTCTTGATCATTCCCAAAACCTCATCAACACGCTTCGCACATTATCAGAGAGCAAACTGTGTTCACTCATGTCGATTAGTTCTAAGTTGGCAGCTTTGAATGAGCAACGCTTCCAAGATTGGAGTCTGCCGTTCACTACATCCAATGCGAAACAGGCGATAATGGCATTTAAGGGTGATGTTTATACCGGATTTACTTTTGAGGAGTACAACGAGAAAGATTTCGCTTATGCGCAGAAGCATCTTCGGATTCTGTCCGGGCTTTATGGTCTCTTGCGTCCTTTGGATCTAATCCAACCTTATCGTCTTGAAATGGGGACAAAACTAGCTACGCCGCAGGGCAAAAATTTATACGACTTCTGGGGTTCGACTCTAACGAATGCACTCAACAGCGCCATTAAAAATTCAGGAATTCAAATTTTAATAAACCTGGCTTCAAACGAATATTACAATGCCGTTGACAAGCCCGCCTTGCAAGGGCGTGTGATAACACCGATTTTTAAAGATCAGAAAAGGGGCGATTTCAAGGTTATCAGTTTTTTTGCAAAGAAGGCTAGGGGTGCTATGTCAGACTACCTTGTTCGTCATCGCATAAGTGAACCTGAGGAATTGAAAGAATTTAAAGGATTGGGATATCGGTTTAATCCAAATCTTACGAGGGATGATAACTGGGTTTTCACTCGGAAGGAAGTAGCCTAATAAAATTGTGAGTTGAAGCATCACCTATTTCACAACACAAGTCGTTGAATCAATACAGCAACTCACTGAATGAAAAGTGAAGTGATTCATTGAGAAAAAGGGAAAGACAGTGAGGCTAGCTGTGTCTAAGACGATCGTCTGTTGAGTGTTTTGAGTGGGAGAGGGTTTGCTTCCCTTCACCCGCTCTACGTTTTCGTCTTTTTCAGAACGAATGGTTTACGGCTCGGGTCAGCCGAAGAGGCTCTGTATTGGTTTGCCGAGGCCGTCGCGGGTAACGTAGAAGGGGCGTTGCTCCACCTCGTAGGCCAGGCGCGGCGAGATGCCCATGGCCTTGTAGAGGGTTGCGTGCAGATCCTCGATGACGACCGGGTCCTTGACGGTCGAGCAGGGGCGCTCGTCGGCTGTCACCCCGTGGAGGTGGCCTTTTCTGATGCCGCCACCGAACAGCAGCACGGAGCCGGCGTCGGTGAAATGCCGGTGCATGCCGTAGTGAGCCAGCTCGTTGATGGTGTCAGGCACCTTGACCTGGTCCCGCACCTTGTTGCCCGGCTTGCCCTCGACGAGCATGTCCCGGCTGAACTCGCTGGCAAGCACGATCAAGGTGCGGTCGAGCAGTCCTCGCTCCTCGAGGTCGAGCACGAGCTGCGCGATCGGGGCGTCGATCTGCCGCTTCAAATCGGTGAGTCGCGTGTGGCCGTTCTCGTGCGTGTCCCAGTTCAGAAACGGCACGTACTCGGTGGTCAACTCGATGAAGCGCGCCCCAGCCTCGACTAGGCGACGAGCCAGCAGGCAGCCGCGGCCGAACTGGCCTGTGTTGTACGTGTCGAACACTTCCTTTTTCTCGAGCGACAGGTCGAACGCCCCAGCCGACGGCGACGTCAGCAGTCGATGCGCGTTGTCGAGCGAGCGCAGGAGCGATTCTTTTTGGTAGTCGCTGCCGGCGAGGCCAACGGGACTTTGGTCCACCAGTTTTTTGTAAGCCTTGTAGCGGTTGGAAAAGCGCGACTTACTCATGCCGGACGGCGGGCGAACGGTATTCAACGCCTCATCCGCGTTGGCGATGTGAAACGGCCCATACTCGCTGCCGAGGAAGCCGGCCGAGTGGAACGCTTTCAACTCCTCGCCCTCGCCGACGTCGAGCCGCTGGCCGATGTCGATGAACGCCGGCATCGCCGGGTCGCGCGGGCCAAGCGTGCGGGCGATCACCGCGCCGATGTGCGGGGCGGCGACGGTCTGCGGCGGCGCGTAGCCGGTGTGCCATTGGTACTGGTGGCGCGAGTGCAGAATGAACCCGAGGTCGCCGGCCTTGTAGGTGCGGATGAGGGTGCCGCGATCCATCACCGAACCAATTTTCTCGAGCCCCTTGGTCAGCTTGATGTGATCCACCGCCGAGTCGATCGCCGGGAAGGTGCTGAGCACTTGGCCGGGCGAGAGGCCTTTCTCGAACGGCGTGTAGCGCTTGGGGTCAAACGTCTCGGTGTGGGCCATACCGCCGCCCATCCAGAGGACGATCATGCAATCGGCGGTGGGCTCGATTCTCTCCCCGGCCGACTCGGCCAAGAGTTGGCGAGGGGCGCCGGCGGCCATGGCGCCAAGCGTTGCGGCACTGGCGGTCTTGAGAAAGTTACGGCGATTCCATTTGCCCTGCTGAGTCACGCGAGAAAGGTTGCCCAAGCGCAGCTTCTTGGCAAGTTTCGGCTACGACGGGCCGACAGGTCGGGTTCACTTGGCCGGGCGCGGCTCAGGCTTTTTCCTGGATGAGTTCCCGGCGGCCGCCACCGAGGAGTTCCCCGACGAAGTTGGTGGTATAGACGCCCCGGCAAAATTCCGGGTCATGCAGGATGGCTTTCTGGAAAGGAATGGTCGTCTTGATGCCGGTGACGATGTACTCGTCGAGCGCACGGTTCATCTTGTTCATGGCGTCGCGCCGGTTGGTGCCGTAGGTGATGAGCTTGGCCATCATCGAGTCGTAGTGGCTCGGGATGGTGTAGCCGGCGTAGGCGTGGCTGTCGAGTCGCACACCACGGCCGCCGGGCGCGTAGTACATCTCGATCTTGCCGGGGCTGGGGCGGAAGTCATTCCACGGATCCTCGGCGTTGATGCGGCACTCGATGGCGTGGCCGCTGAACTTGATGTCGCTCTGCGAGAGCTTCAACGGCTCGCCCATGGCGACAAGAATCTGCTGCTTGACGAGGTCGACGCCAGTGACCTCCTCGGTGATGGGGTGCTCGACCTGGATGCGCTTGTTGACCTCGAGGAAGTAGAAGTTGCCCTTGTCGTCGACGATGAACTCGACGGTGCCGGCGTTGGTGTACTGTGCTGCCTGCGCAATCTTGATTGCCGCCTTGCCCATTTGAACGCGCAATTTCTTATGCTTGCCCTCGAGAAATGGCGAGGGCGTTTCCTCGATGAGCTTTTGGTTTCGGCGCTGGATGGAGCAGTCGCGCTCCCCGAGGTGGATGATGTTGCCCTTGTTGTCACCGAGAATCTGGAACTCGATGTGGCGCGGGTTCTCGATGAGTTTCTCGATGTAAACCCCGCTGTTGGCAAAAGACTTTTCAGCCTCGCTGCGGGCGGTGTGGTAGCCCTTGACCAGCGAGATGTCGTTGTGGGCAGTGCGCATTCCGCGGCCTCCGCCGCCGGCCACGGCCTTGATCATCACCGGGTAGCCAATTTCCTTGGCGGTCTTGAGCGCCTCCTGCTCGGTCTCGACGACGTCCTTCGATCCGGGAGGGATCGGCACGCCGGCCTTGCGGGCCAACTCGCGGCTGATGGCCTTGTCCTCCAGCGCATTCATCGCTTCGGACTTCGGGCCAATGAAGCGGATGTTGCAGTTCTCGCAGACCTCGGCGAAGTGGGCGTTCTCGGAGAGGAACCCGTAGCCGGGGTGAATGGCATCGACGTCCGAAATCTCGGCTGCGCCGATGATGCGATCGATCCGCAGGTAACTCTCAGCGCTGGGCGCGCCGCCGATGCAGATGGCTTCGTCCGCCATCTGGGCGTGCATGGAGTTCGAGTCCGCCTCCGAGTACACCGCCACGGTGCGGATGTTCAACTCCTTGCAGGCGCGAATGACCCGGACGGCGATCTCCCCGCGATTGGCTACCAGTAATTTTTCAAACATTCAGTGGATCCTGGCTAACGATCGTGCTGCGTCGCTCCATCACGCGGGACGCACCCGGAACAGCGGTTGGCCGAACTCCACCGGACGACTGTCCTCGACGAGGATTTCCGTGACCACGCCGCTCATCTCGGCCTTGATCTCGTTCATCACCTTCATCGCCTCGATAATGCAAACCACGGTGTCGGCTATCACCGTGTCGCCGATTTCAACGTACGTCCCGGACTCGGGTGAAGGCTTGCGGTAAAAAGTGCCGATCATCGGCGACTTGATCTCGGGATCGGTTGCCGGTGCGGGCGCGGCAACCGGGATCTCAGCCGACGAGACCGGGACGGGCGCGGCAGGCGGCAGGTAGTGCTGCACCTGCACCTCCTCTGATTTGCCCTCCCTGGAGGCGCGTCGCAGCTTGATCTTGAATCCCTCCTTCTCCATTTCGAACTCGGAGAGGGAGTTTTTCTTCATCAAGTCGACGATGCTTTTGATGTCTTTAAAGTCCACGGTGGATGAGAATGTTACGGCGCTGCGCCTGGGTTCGGGTTGTTGTTCACTCCTCAATATCGGGAATTGCGGCCGCCGCGCCTCATGCGCAGCAACTGTCAACGCCGCCGAGGCTAGTCACCGGCCCCAAGGCGGTCAAGGTCGATTCCCCCTTGGCCAAGCGCGTTTCCGACGTGACGCCGCAGCGTGGCCGGTGTTAATTCCCCGGAGGTGACACCAAGAGAAACCAGCCAACTGCTGCAGCGATACAAGGCCGGCGAGATCGACGAGGCCGAAGTACTGCGCGTGCTGTGCGCCGCGCCGATCGATGACCTTGGCTTCGCGCAGGTCGATGCCCACCGTGCGCTACGTCAGGGATTCCCCGAGATTATTTTCGGCGCCGGAAAAACCCCAAGCCAAGTCGCCGCCATAGCGGCCAAGGTGATGGAGCGCGAGGAGCGCGTGCTGATCACCCGCGCCAACGCCGACCACGCCGCCGCCGTACGCGGGCAGTTCCCCGATGCCGTGCACCACGAGTCGGCGCGGTGCATCGCGGTCGAGGCCAGATGCTTGGCCAAGCGACCCGGCACCATCGCGGTGCTGTGCGCCGGGACGAGTGATTTGCCGGTCGCCGACGAGGCGGCGCTCACGGCGGATTTCATGGGCAACGAGGTCGTGCGCGTGAACGACGTCGGCGTGGCCGGGCTGCACCGGCTGCTCGCGAGCATGCCCACCGTGCGCGAGGCCAGCGTCGTCATCGCCGTCGCTGGCATGGAGGGTGCGCTGCCCAGCGTGGTCTCCGGTTTGGTGCGGCGGCCGGTGATCGCCGTGCCGACGAGCGTGGGCTACGGGGCGAGTTTTGGCGGCATGGCGGCACTGCTGGGCATGCTCAACAGTTGCGGCAGTGGCGTGACCGTGGTGAACATCGACAATGGCTTCGGCGCCGGCTTCGCCGCCAACCAAATCAACGCCCTAGCCAGCGACTGAGTCGCCTTTGCCCCTTCTGCCTTTGATTGGCCAATTATTTTTTGGGCTTTGACTTGGTTTTGGTTTTTCTCCATTTTGCGCGCCGCACGACTTGGCCGCGCTTGGCCAAGCCCGTTAAAACCGCATCAGCCAAAAAACACCGTGGGAAAATCACTTGTCATCGCAGAGAAACCGTCGGTCGCCACCGATATCGCCCGTGTGCTCAAGGCGCCGCGCGACAAGTCGAAGGACTTTTTCGAGAACGACGACTACGTGATTTCCTCGGCCGTGGGCCATTTGCTGACGATTATCGTGCCGCCCGACCAGGACATCAAGCGCGGCAAATGGACCTTCGACAAGCTGCCGCACATCCCCACGCATTTCGACCTTGAGCCGATCGCCAAGAGCGAGTCGCGGCTGCGGGTGTTGCTGCGGCTGATCAAGCGCGACGACGTCGATCGCCTCGTGAACGCCTGCGACGCCGGGCGCGAGGGCGAGCTGATTTTCCGCTATATTTTCCAATACGCGAAGACGAAACACCCGAAGAAAACGGCGGGTAAAACGGTCTCACGGCTTTGGCTGCAGTCGATGACGCCGGACGCGATCCGCACTGGCTTCGCCAACCTGCGCAGCGACGACGACATGAAGCCGCTGGCCAACGCCGCCAGTTGCCGGAGCGAGGCCGACTGGCTCATGGGCATCAACGGCACGCGGGCGATGACGGCGTTCAACTCGAAGAGCGGCGGCTTTTACCTCACGCCGGTCGGCCGGGTGCAGACGCCGACGCTAGCCGTGGTGGTCGAGCGAGAGAAGGCGATCCGCGCGTTCGTCCCGCGCGACTACTGGGAGGTGCACGCCACGTTCCTCGCCGCCGGCGGCGAGTACACCGGCCGGTGGCTCGACGACGGTTTCAAGAAAGATCCCGACGACGCCCACAAGCGGGCGGAACGAATTTGGGAACAGGCCAAGGCGGACGGCATTCAGGCCAAATGCGACGGACAGGCGGGCGAGGTGAGCGAGCAAAGCAAGCCGACCAAGCAGGCGGCGGCGGCGTTGTTCGACCTCACGACATTGCAGCGCGATGCCAACGCGAAGTTTGGATTTTCAGCGCGCAACACGCTCGGCATCGCGCAGGCGCTGTACGAGCGGCACAAGGTGCTGACCTATCCGCGAACCGACTCGCGCTGCCTACCGGAGGATTACGTCGGCACGGTGAAGCAGACCCTCGAGTCGCTTGGCCAAGCGCGCTACGGCAGCCTCGCCAGCGACGTGCTCAAGAACGACTGGGTCCACGGCGGCAACAAGAAGGTGTTCAACAACGCCAAGATTTCCGATCACTTCGCCATCATCCCCACCCTCAAGCCGGCACCCGGCACGCTCAAGGAACAGGAGCAGAAAATTTACGACCTCGTGACCAAGCGGTTCATCGCCGTGTTTTATCCGTCGGCGGAATTCCTAGTCACGACCCGCATCACCCGCGTGGAGGGCGAGCCGTTCAAGACCGAGGGAAAAGTACTCGTAAAGCCCGGTTGGCTAACGGTTTACGGACGCGACAAAACCAAGGAAAACGATGGCCACTTGGTGCCGGTGGCGACCGGCGAGTCGGTGAAAACGAGCGAAGTAAACGTCGAAGCCAAGGCCACGCGGCCGCCGGCGCGCTACACCGAGGCCACGCTTCTCGGCGCGATGGAGCACGCCGGCAAACGCATCGACGACGAGGAATTGCGGGAGGCCATGAGCGACAAGGGGCTGGGCACGCCGGCGACGCGGGCCTCGATCATCGAGGAATTGATCCGCCACAAGTACATGGTGCGCGAACTGCGCGAGCTCATCCCGACAGCGCAGGCGTCCTCGCTCATCACCCTGCTCACGGCGCTCAAGGTGGACGCCCTCTCGAAACCGGAGCTGACCGGCGAGTGGGAATACAAGCTCAAGGAGATCGAGCGCCGGAACTTCGACCGCGAGTCGTTCATGAACGAGATCCGCTCGATGACCGAGAAGCTCGTCAACACCGCCAAGGCGTTCGACGGCGACACGGTGCCGGGCGACTACGGCATTTTGAAGACACCCTGCCCCAAGTGCAGCGGAGTGGTGAAGGAAACGTACAAGCGGTTCCACTGCGAGGCCGAAGGGTGCGACTTCAGTTTTTGGAAGACGATGGGCGGGCGGCAGTTCGAGTTGCCCGAGGCGGACGAGTTGGTGGCCAACCGGTGTATCGGCCCGCTGGACGGATTCCGCAGCAAGATGGGCCGCGCATTCTCGGCGGAGCTGAAGCTGACCGACGAACACAAGGTGGAGTTCGACTTCGGCAACGACGACGACGACGAGGAGGAAGTTGACTTCAGCGGACAGGAACCGATCGGCACCTGCCCGAAGTGCAAAAGCCCCGTGTACGATCACGGCCGCGCCTACGTTTGCGAGAAGAACACCGGCAAAGACCGAGAGTGCAAGTTCCGCACCGGCAAGATGATTCTCAAGCGCGATATCGAAATGGCACAGGTCGTCAAGCTTCTCAAGGACGGCAAGACGGACTTGATCCCCAACTTCGTTTCCAAGAAGGGCCGACCGTTCAAGGCATACCTCGTGCTCAAGCCGGACGGCGACGTTGGCTTTGAGTTTGAGCCAAGGGCCAAGCCGGCAGCCAAGGGCGGTAAATAGCTCCGCTTAGCCAAGCGGGGGCGATCAGGCTCAAGTCTTGCTTCTATAGTTTTGTTTGCGAGTTGCCACAACGCAAACTGCTATGCTAGATTTCCTTGTTCGAAGGGAATGGCTGACGAAAAACCACCAAAAATAAAGGGGAATAAGACCAAGGCCGACAGCGAGGATCGATTTCCGAATCCGCGCACGTGGATGCTTTGGGCGTTGGGTATCTTCATGGTCGTGATGCTGTTTCAGGTCGGCAAAACGGCCAACAACCCTACTGAAAAGATCGATTATGCCACGCTGCAGGGCTGGATCCGGAGCGGGATTGAAGTCACGGGCCACATCGAGTATCCCCCACCCAACGCCTCCGTGATGTGCACCATCACCGGGTACCGCGTTGAGAACGGTAAAAGAGTCCCGTTTTCGTTTGAGGACAAGCTTGACGAGGCGCAGGAGAAAGAATTGGGGAATGCCGGGTTCCAGTCGCGCGACAAGAACACCCTGCTGATGGGGTTCCTCGTGAACCTGCTGCCGATCCTGCTGATTTTTCTGCTGATCTGGTTTGTGCTGATCCGGCAGATCCGCAGCGCCGGTCGTGGCGCGATGAGCTTCGGCAAAAGCAAGGCCCGGATGCTTAACAAGGGTAAAAACAAAATCACCTTCAAGGATGTTGCCGGTGTCGATGAAGCCTGCGAAGAGGTCTCCGAACTAGTTGAGTTTCTCAAGGATCCAAAAAAATTCCAGAAGCTCGGTGGCAGAATCCCCAAGGGCATCCTGATGGTCGGCGCTCCGGGCACCGGCAAGACGCTGTTGGCCAAAGCCATCGCCGGCGAGGCCGAAGCCGCCTTCTTCAGCATCAGTGGCTCGGACTTTGTCGAGATGTTCGTCGGTGTCGGCGCAAGCCGCGTGCGTGACATGTTCGAGCAGGCGCGCAAGAGCACACCCTGCCTGGTGTTCATCGACGAGATCGACGCCGTGGGACGCTCACGCGGCCACGGGCTGGGCGGCGGCAACGACGAGCGCGAGCAGACGCTCAACGCGCTGCTCGTCGAGATGGACGGCTTCGACACGCAGGACGGCATCATCATCATCGCCGCCACCAACCGACCGGACGTGCTCGACCCCGCGCTGCTGCGTCCGGGCCGCTTCGACAGGCAGCTCACGGTAAACCTGCCCGACGTGCGCGGCCGCGAGGATATCCTCAAGGTACACGCCAAGAAAGTGAAGCTGGCCAAGGTGGTCGACCTCAGCATCATTGCCCGTGGTACTCCGGGTTTCTCCGGGGCGGAACTGGCCAACCTGCTAAACGAGGCCGCGTTGCTGGCGGCGCGCACCGACAAGAAGGCCATCAACATGGCCGAGCTCGAGGAGGCCCGCGACAAGGTGCGCTGGGGCCGCGAGCGCCGCAGCATGGCCATGACCGACGAGGACAAGAAAATCACCGCATGGCACGAGGCCGGCCACGCGCTGCTCAATGTCCTGCTCAAGAAGTGCCATCCGCTGCACAAGGTCACCATCATCCCGCGCGGCCAGGCACTTGGCGCCACAATGTCGCTGCCCAAGGAAGATGTGCTCAACCGCCAAAGCAAGGAGATGCGTGAGACGATTGCCATGACCATGGCCGGCCGGATCGCCGAGGAAATCGTGACCGGCGACGTCTCCACCGGCGCGTCCAGCGATATCAAGCAGGCCACCAGCATGGCCCACGCCATGGTCACCCAGTGGGGTATGAGCGACAAACTCGGCATGGTCCTCTACGGGGACAGCGACGACTACGTGTTTCTCGGCAAGGAGATTTCGCAGAACAAGACTTACAGCGAGCAGACCTCCCAGCAGATCGACGCCGAGGTTCGGCGATTGATCGATGAGGGGTACCAATTGGCCAAGAAACTCATCAAGGATAACCGCGACAAACTCGACCTCATCGCCAACGCCCTGCTCGAGCACGAGACGCTCGACGGCAAACAGGTCGAGGACATCGTGCTCACTGGCAAATTTACCCCCAATGCGCCGCCGCCGGACGTTGATCCTCCCTCGGGAGCCGACGCCGGCACCCCCACGCCGGACGTGCCGGAGACCGACAAACCCAAGCTCGACGACGGCTTGGGCGACCCCGCTCCCGCGACTGCCTGACGTTTTTTGCCAGAAGAACGCGCCGCTTCAATAGAAACCCATTGACTTGTAGTAACTTGGGCAGCTAAATTGACGCCCCCGGACTGAGCAATGCCCAAGCTGATCGTTTTAACCGAAGGAATCGAGCCAACCTCGTTTGAGTTGACGAAGGAAGCCGCTTCTGTGGGTCGCGACGACGAGAACGACATCACCCTCCCGCATCAGTCCGTCTCCGGCAGTCACGCCGAGTTGGTGATGAGGGGCGAGGACGTGCACGTCCGCGACCTCGGCTCCACCAACGGCACCTACATCAACGGCAGCAAGGTCGCCGAGTCGCCGCTGCAGCCGAGCGAAGTGATCACCTTCGGCGAAGTGGAGTTGAAGCTCGATGGCCCCCGGAAAGCTCAGTCCCACGACAAGCAACTCGAGCAGGGTGTCCGGCTGGGGAACCTCGACTCAGCACCCAAGGGGCCGGCCAAGGGCTTCAGCAAAAAATCGGATAAGTCCGGAAGATACTTCGTCATTTTCGGCGTGGTCGTGGCCTTCGTGATCATCGGCGCGCTGGTCATGGCCTGGACGAGATTAAATTAAGCAGCCGCGCTTGGCCAAGCGCAAACCTTCCCGGTCAACCCTCCCTCAACCAACGTGCCGCATTGGCCGCCGCGTACGTCACGATGATGTCCGCACCGGCACGCCGCATCGAGAGCAGAGACTCCATCGTCACCGCCCGCTCGTCTACCCAGCCGCGCTTGGCCGCCGCCTGCAACATCGAGTACTCGCCGCTCACCGCGTATGCCGCCGTCGGGCAGCCGAAGTGCGCCTTCACCCGGTACAAAATATCAAGGTAGGCCAAGGCTGGTTTCACCATCACGATGTCCGCACCCTCACGCAGATCCAGCGCCACCTCGCGTAACGCCTCCTCCGCGTTGGCCGCGTCCATTTGGTAACTGCGCCGATCGCCGAACTGCGGAACCGACTCCGCCGCATCGCGAAATGGCCCGTAAAACGCCGAGGCAAACTTGGCCGCGTAAGACATGATCGGCGTGTCGCCGAAGCCGCCCGAATCGAGCGCCGCCCGAATCGCCGCCACGCGGCCGTCCATCATGTCGCTTGGCGCGACGACATCCGCGCCGGCCTCGGCGTGGCTCACCGCCGTCCGGGCCAGCAACTTGAGCGACGGGTCGTTGTCGATAATCGCCCGCCCACCACGCTTCTTCACCACGCCGCAATGGCCGTGGCTCATGTATTCGCACAGGCAGACATCGGTCATGACGAGCAACTCTGGCAGGTCGCGCTTCAACTGCCGCACCGCCTTTTGCACGATACCGTTTTTGGCGTAGGCACCGGAGGCGCGCTCGTCCTTCTTCGGCGGGATGCCAAACAGGATCACCGCTGACACACCGGTTTTGTGCGCCGCCGCGGCCTCGCACACCGCCTCGTCGATCGAAAGTTGAAACACCCCAGGCATCGACGACACGGCGTTGCGAACCTTGCGGCCGGGTCGGACGAACAGCGGCAGCACGAGTTGGTCGGCGTGCAGACGCGTCTCGCGTACTTTGCGACGCAACGCGGCCGAGCCGCGCAATCGGCGCGGGCGGTAGCTCGGAAACTCTCCGGTCAAGGCAGACGGCATGCGCGGCATGATAAACAATCCCGCCCACAAGCCAAGCGCTTGGCCAAGCGGTCAGGTGCCAATCTTCGAAACCAAAATCGCCAGCCCAATGACGCCGAAGCAAATGGCGAAGCAGATGACAAACCCCCAAAAATCCTGTGGGGTTGGCCGCTGAAACTCCAGCGAACTGCCCGGGAACAGCTTGCGCTCGTCGAACCGATCCGGCTGCGCGTAGCTCTTCTCCATCTCAGCCCGGTCGCCGGCCGGGTCGGGATCGACCGGCGTTTTCATTTTCACGTACAGCCGGTCGAGCGCCTCTTTGCTGTTTGGCTTGGTCACCAAACTGGCGAGGATCATAATGATAAACGGTACCACAGTGGCAAACGGCAGGTCGAGTGTCTTGATGGCCGCCTTGTCCATCGAGGCCAGGTTGAGGCCCAACTTGTCGATGATGAGCATGTCCAGCCGCAACCGGCCGCTGCCCACGAGTTCGCAGTCGTACTCGTAAACCACCTCCTCGCCGCCCGGCACTTTTCGGCGGTCGATCTCCTTGAGTTTCTCGTCGCCCATCGGCTTGACGCCGCCGGTCCAAAAGAGGGCCACGCCGCCGCGCCGCTTGGTCTCCGTCATCGGCGCGCCGGCTGTGCTCGCCTTGCCGCGCGCGACGTCCAGCGGTAAGGCGGGGCGGGTGACGGTGCTCTTGATGACGTGGCTGGTGCGCGTGTACGCCGGGCTGCTGGCTACGCCGGGGCTGAGCTTGGGCACGGCGATGGGCAGCACGAGGAAAAACAGCAGACAAAAGGTGAACGTGATCCACGCGGCACCGGTCGTCGCACGCCGCCAATACATCCCCACCCAAAACACGGCGGCGAAAAGCATTGGCACAATCCACGTCAACTGCAGGTTGGCGAACATGTCGTTAATGGTCAGCGAAAGCGCCACCGATCCGGCGACAACCAACGCGCCGACGATGCGGGCCAGCCGAAGGCTCTCGGCCTCGGTGGCGTCCGACTTGATGTACGGGTGGTAAATATTTCGCACCACCAGCGCGGCGCAGACAATCATGAAACAGTCCACCGTGCTCATCAGCGCGGCCAGCAGGCAGGCGACCATCAGGCCCACCAAGCCGATGTTCAGCGGCCCGAGCAGCTTGAGCGTGGCCACGCCCCATGCCTGGTCGGCGTCCGCCATCAGGGTCGCGTCACTGCCGTACAGCGTGAGCACGATCAACGCAGTGACCACCCAACCGATAGTGCAGAATCGCTTGAGGAAATTGCCCGTGACCAGCCCCACGCGAGCGTCCCATTCGCTCTTGGCCGTGCCGCCACCGGTGACAATGAAATGCGGTGTCAGCACGATGCCAATCATGTTGATGATCACAATCGCCACGATGGCGTACAGCGGAAACTCACTCGCCGTGCTACCGCCGATGATGGTGAATTTATCGTCGCCGAGCTGCTCGTGCATGAGGCGAAAGGCATCCATCAGCCCGTCGCCCTCACTACCAAATTTATCCACCACCGCCGAGAGCCCAAACGGGATCAGCAACACCGACAGCACGATGATGCAAATGCCTTGAATAAGATCCGTCCAGTACGCCGCCGCGATGCCCCCGAGCAGTCCGTAAGTGATGACGATCACCGCGACTAACGGCAGCAGCGTGTATTGCAGCGGCATCCCAAACATCGTATCGCCCAAGAGCGGCCCGGCCACCTTGCCGATGGCGGTGAACATCATCGCCCCGTAAGTCATGTAGAAAAAACAGCCGAACAGAGCATAAGCCACGCCGATGGCCTTCGACTCGTAACGCTCCACGAACCAGTCGCCGAGCGTCAGGCTGCGCATGCGCCGATACCACACCGCGCTGATCCAATACACCGGCGTGACGAACAGCCAATACATCACGTTCCACATCCCGCTCATGCCGTTGTGGAACGTTCCGCGCGCCGTGTTCACCGGGTCGGCCGAGCCTGTGCCCGAGCCGAACGCGGCAAACGTCTGCATCAACTTGCCGAAACTGCGGCCGGCCATGAAAAAATCCTGCTGCTTTTTCTGGCCGCGCATCAGCCAAAAACCAACGCCCGCCATCCCGGCGAAATACAGAAGCAAAACGAGGTAATCAATCGGTTGCATGAGGTTTACTGAGGTTCGGTTGAACGGCGGTCAGTCGATGCCGAAACGGCAACCGATGCAAACAAAAAACGGCGCGGGTGACACAGCAGTGGTGCGGGTGTAGTTTGCCCCCCCGCGAGACATCGGATGAGAGAATCACTCATAATAGGCAGCTTGATACTTGGCCAAGCGCTTGGCCAAGCGGGGCTGCCGCCGCGCCTCGACCAGTACACCCTGGCCAAGGGGCCGATGGTCATCGGGGGCGTCAGTCAAAACGCATCCGGCCTCACCTACCACGCCGGGCGCGACAGCCTGTTCGTCGTGCTCGACGCGCCCCAGCGGATCGTCGAACTTGGCCTCGACGGCTCCCTCAAGCGCAAGATCAACCTCAACAAGTTTGAGGACACCGAGGGCATCGTGTGGCTGGGCGAAAACCGGTTCGCCGTGGTCGAGGAGGCGCACGGCAACATCGTGCTCATCGAGCTCGAGCCCAAGGACGGCGGCGTCAGTTGGAAAAAAGCGAAGAAGCTCAAGCCCGACATCAAGGTCAACGCCACCAACGGCATCGAGGGCATTGCGTACGACCCCTTGGCCAAGCGCTTCTTTGTCGCCCGCGAAAAAAGCTCCCCGGCCGTCTTCAAAATCATCCCGCCCAAGCCGGAAAGCGACACTCCCCCGACCACCATCCTGATGAGTCTCGCCGGCCGCGGCCTGCGCGACATCTCCGGCCTGCATTACGACGCCAAAAACGAGCGACTGCTCATCCTCAGCCACGAGTCGGCCTGCGTCGTCGAGGCCAACAAGTACGGCATCGAGACCAGCCGCCTGCTGCTGCGCGGCGGCAAGGCCGGCCTCAGCCGAACCATCTTCAAGGCCGAGGGTGTCGCGCTCGACAAGCGCGGCACCCTCTACATCGTCAGCGAGCCCAACCTGCTGTACATCTTCAAAAAGGGGGAATTGCAGCCCGAGGAACCGGATAACAGGGAGGCGAAGTAGTCCTGTCCACTATTCGGCTCCAAGCACGACTCCCGAATCGGAAGCCAGCTCGAATTGGATTGCCCGTCCGTCTTGTTGGAGATCGGCCACGCTGCCGGGATTGGATTCCCCAAGGATCTTACTCTTCAGACGGCTCACTCCTTTCAATCTGACTTCTTTCACCTCCCCAGAAAGATTAAACGCAATGATCGTTTCCCTGCTTTCGAGTTTGCGGCGGTAAACCAGGATCATGTCATTGTCGTTGGCCTGGATGAACTCCAGTTCGCCATCGACCAACTCCCGTCGTTGTTTTCGCAGTGCAATCAAGGTTCGGTAATATTCCAGCAATTCCAGATTTGATTTCACAGCGGTCGGCTTGGCTTGTTTGCCGTTCGGCCCAAAAACCTGCGGGCGATGGTCGATGCCCTCCCAAATGATCGGCTTGCGGCAGTCCGGATCGTCGCCCCCCCACATGCCGCGCTCATCCCCATTCCAAATGTGCGGAGCGCTGATGAACGTGAACTGGTGCATCAACATCATTCGCATTTCGCGTATTGTATTTTCATTCGGCGGGCCAACATCCAGTTCCGGGTTGCCGCGAGCACCCATCCTGTATTTGTACTGTTGCTTGTTTTGGAACGACGTGGCGAATCGCGGGCTGTCGTGGCTGGCCACCAGGTTCATTAGGTTTTGAGCTAAAGGCCGATCGTAGGCTGCATACACCCGGTTCATCTCGGCGACAAACCCGCTAGGCTTGAGGCCACCATTGGCCTGCGCGAAGAATTGACGGGCCGGCTTGTACCACTGGTAGTGCATCACCGAGTCGAAAACGTCGCCGTGTAGGAACGGTCGCGGATCCATCAGTTGATCCGGCCATTTTGTCCACCACGCCTCGCCAAGGAGCAGTGCACCGGGGTTGATCCCGCGGACGAACTTCCGGTAGTCACGCCAGAAACCAAGCGGCACATGCGAGGCGACATCGAGCCGGAAGCCGTCCACGCCATCACTCGGGTCGCCGTCGGCGTTGGGATCCAGCCACCGGCGGGTGACGTTGAAGACATGCGCCTTAACCTCCGGTTGCAGGTCACCCTCGAACGCGTAGCCTTTGCGTTTGCCCACCGCATTTACTTTCTTCAGTTCCGGCAGTGTCTTGACACCAAGCCAGCCCTCGTAGCTAAACTCATCCTCCGGCGTCGCGGGGTCATCGAACGAAGTGATATCGTACCAGTCACGGAACCGGCTCTTACTCTGGTTTTCCTTCAGATCCTCCCATGCCCAAAAAGTGATGCCGGTATGGTTCCAGGAGTAATCGATGATGAGACGCATGTTCCGACGATGTACTTCGCGGATGATCTTGAGAAATAGGTGGTCGGCTGCAGTCCAACGCCATGTCTCCGGGTCAACCGGATCCTCCGCATTAATGATCGCCGAGTCACCGACCGGATCCGGGCCGAAAGTGCGATCAATGTGGCGATAGTTGCGCGCGTCGTATTTGTGGAGCGACGGCGAATCGTTGAGCGGGTTGAAGTAAATGGCAGTGATACCCAGATCCTGCAGATAATCCAGCTTCTCGAGCACTCCCTGCAGGTCGCCGCCGAACCGTCGGGCCGCAGCCAACTTGTGAAAGTGCCCCACCTCGGCCTTAGCCCAATCCTCCTGCTCATACCAGTCCTGATTCCACGGCGTCACCTTCCAGTTGGCCGGCACATAACCGGGATAAGCCCCCTGCATGAACGCCGGCTTGGGATCATTTGAGGGATCGCCATTCCGAAATCGTTCAACAAAAATCTGGTACCAGATCGCCTCCCTCGCCCATCCCGGCGGCTCGTCAAACGGCGCCGTCAACGGACGCGCTTGACCAAGCGAAAGCCAGGCAAAACAGCATGCCAACCATGCCACTGATTTCCATAAACTACCGGGCATTGAATTCTCTCGTTGCTCGTTCATTCGCTCAATGATCGACGTGGTCGATTTACCGGGGACGAACGGGATGATCACGACCTCGCCGCCACCGGACTCCACCACAGCACGCTCGTCAGCCTCCAGCGTCTCAGGCGTGTAGTCGCCGCCCTTCACATAGACATCCGGCTTGGCCAGGCGCAGAAAATTATCGGCGCGTTTCTCGGGGAAAACCGCTACGGCCCCGACCGACTCCAGCGCCGCCAACACCACTGCGCGGTCGGCCTCGGAGTTGAGCGGCCGGCTTGGCCCCTTGAGTTGCCGGACCGACTCGTCGCCGTTGCAGCCAATCAACAGCACATCGCCCAGCGTCGCCGCCTGCTCAAGGTAGGTGACGTGACCGGCGTGCAACAAGTCGAAGCAGCCGTTGGTCACGACCAGCCGATGGCCGGCCTCCCGCAACGCCTCCCGCCAGGCGGGCAATTCCTGCAGCGAAATGATTTTCTCCTGCGCACTCATGCCAAGAGGAGCGTATACGCGGCCGGCTCAATAGCCAATCGCCGCGCCGTCCTTTCGCGCCTCCGAGCCGCCGTGGAGCAGGTCGGTTTCGTAATCGATCCGGATCGCCTGGTAGCCGCCACCCGATCCGCCGCGAGAGACCTTGTGGCCTCGTTTTTTCAATTCCTCCAAGGCTTCATCGCTCACTCCGCTCTCGACGATCAACCGGCCGCCATCGGACATGATATCACCGGTGGGCGTGTCGGAGCCGTCATGGCGGACGCGCGCGGCGTCCGAGGCGGCCTGCACGTTCATGCCGTGGTCGATCATGTTGACGAGCACCTGCGCATGGCCCTGCGGCTGCATGTCTCCGCCCATCACGCCGAACGACAGAAACGGCTTGCCATCCCTCGTCACCATCGCCGGGATGATGGTGTGAAACGGCCGCTTGTTCGGCTCGAGCCGGTTGTGGTGGTTCTCGTCCATCGCAAACAGCGTCCCGCGATTCTGCATCACGAACCCGACGTTTCCCGGCACATGTCCGGAGCCGAATCCGTAATAGTTGCTCTGGATCAGCGACACGACGTTCCGATCCTTGTCGACGGCGGTCAGGTAAATCGTGTCGCCCTTGACCAGACGCGGATCGCCGGCCGGCACGCGCAACGCCGCCTTGGCCATGTCGATGCGCTTGGCCTGCCGCTTGGCGTACGGCTTGGAGATCAACTCGGCAACCGGCAGATTTTTCTCCACCTGCGGGTCGGCGTAAAACTTGGCCCGATCGGCGAACGCCAGTTTCTTTGCTTCGGTGTAAAGGTGGATGAAGTCGGCCGAGTTGTGGCCCATCGCGGCGATGTCGTGCTGCTCGAGGACGTTCAAAATCTGCAGCGCGGCGATGCCCTGGCCGTTCGGTGGTAGTTCCCAGACGTCGTAGCCACGATAGCTGGCGCTGACCGGCTCGACCCAGTCCGAGGTGTGTCGCTTGAGATCTTCCATCGTGATCAGACCACCGACCGATACGCTGTAGCTCACGATCTCCTCCGCGATCCAGCCTTCGTAAAACGCCTTCGCCCCCTCCTTGCCGATGGCACGATAGACCTTTGCCAGGTCGCGGTTGGTCATGCGTTCGCCTTCCCCCGGCGCGCGGCCGTCCTTGAGAAATGCCCGGCTGGCGGTCGACGTTTCGCTGAGAACCGCTTCTCCGGACTTCCAATAGCCAGCAATGATCTGCGTCACGGGAAAGCCGTCCCTCGCGTAACGAATCGCCGGCGCAAGCGACTTAGCCAGCGGCAGTTTGCCGAACCGATCGTGCAACGCCTGCCAGCCGGAGACGCAGCCCGGCACCGACCAACTCAGCGGCCCCTTGAGCGGGATGCGGTCATGCCCGCGCTCGCGGATGAGTTGGCGAGAAATCCCAAGCGGCGAACGGCCACTTGCGTTGAGGCCGTAAAGCTTTTGCGACTTGGCGTCCCAAACGATGGCATACAGGTCGCCGCCGATACCGCAGCTCATCGGCTCCACCACGCCGAGCACGGCGTTGGCGGCGATGGCGGCGTCGATCGCGTTGCCACCGCGCTTAAGCACATCGACACCGGCCTGCGCAGCGAGCGTGTGGCTCGTAGCAACCATGCCGCTGGGCGCCATCACCACCGAGCGGCTGAGCTTGGGATCGCCGGTCGGTCGGTCGTAGCCGGCACCCGTCATTTGTGAATTGGCCATGACTGGAAAAAGCAGCAGCAGGGCCAGGCGCTTGACCAAACACCATTGCGGGATGCCTGCCTGCCCCGTTTGAGGGTGATTCAAGTAACGCATGGATTCGGCACGCATTGTCGGCACATTCGCATGCCCAAGGCAAGCCAAGTGCGTTTTGGGATTGCCATTCGCTTGGCCAAGCGGGAAAAAAACCAGGCGGTGACAACACTCTCCGAACAGGCCAGCCAGTTTGATGCCCTGCTGCAGCGGGACGAGCCGATGCTCGCGCTCGCGCCGATGCAGGACGTCACCGACCTTCCGTTTTGGCGAGTGATAACCAATCGCGGCGGGGCGGACGTGTATTTCACCGAATACTTTCGCGTGCACGCCGACTCGCGGCTGGAGAAGCCGATCCTGCGCTCGATCACCGAAAACCCCACCGGCCGGCCGGTCGTCGCGCAGATGATCGGCAACAGCATTCCCGATCTCGTGCGAACCGCGCGCGAGTTGCAGCAACACCCCATCGCTGGCGTCGACCTGAACCTCGGCTGCCCCGCACCGATCGTTTACAAAAAATGCGCCGGCGGCGGTTTGCTACGCGAGCCGGAACGCATCGACCGCATCCTCGGCGCATTGCGTGACGCGGTGCAGACGCGCTTCACCGTCAAGACGCGCATCGGCTTCGACGACGCTGTGGTGTTCGACGAGTTGCTGCCGATCTTCGCGCGGCACAATCTTGATCTGCTCACCGTCCACGGACGAACGGTGAAGGAGATGTACCGCAGCGCAGTGCATTACGACTTCATCTCGCGCGCGGCTGAGACGATGGACTGCCCGGTTCTGGCCAACGGCAACGTCTACTCCGCAGCCAAGGCGGAGTCGGTACTGCGCGAGACCAGCGCGCATGGGCTGATGATCGGGCGCGGCGTCATCCGCAACCCGTGGCTTTTTTCGCAGATCCGCCGGCACCTACGCGGCGAGACGCCCGTCTGGCCAAGCGGACGCGACGTACTCGACTACGTCACCGACCTGTTCGAGATGACCGCACCCGAAAACTACATCGAGAAAAGCCAGGTGCACAAAATGAAAAAATACATGAACTACTTCGGCTTGGGCGTGGACGCCGACGGGCGGTTTTTACACGACATCCGCCGCGCCCAAACCAAGGCCGACTTCTTCGCCATCTGCCGCGAACACCTCGACCACGGCGAGCCGATGCCTCTCGAACCCTTCTCCCCCCAGCTAAAAACCACCGACGTCGTCGCCGGTTGCCACACCTAATCGAAGGGGTGGGCGAGCTCCTCCTCGTCCCAAATCAAATTTCAAATGGGGCAAGGTGGAACTCGCCCACCCCTTCCTTGCGTGAAGGGCGGTTCGCCGGTACATTGTCCCGCCTGCGATGACGCTGACTGAGAAAATTTTGGCCCGGGCGGCGGGCGAGACCGAGGTGAACGCCGGTGACAATGTCTGGGTGAAAGCCGACACGTTGATGACGCACGACGTCTGTGGCCCCGGCACAATCGGGGTGTTCAAGCGAGAGTTCGGGGAGGACGCCAAGGTGTGGGACCCCAACAAGATCGTTATCATTCCCGACCATTACATTTTCACCTCCGACTCGCTGTCCAACCGTAACGTGGACATCCTGCGCGAGTTCGCCAAGGCGCAGGGGCTTCAGTATTTCTACGACGTGATCGATGCCGAGGACGGCAAGTGGAAGTTCGACGCCTCGCAGGGACTGCTCAAGCGCCAGTACGGCTCGCGCTACGCGGGGGTCTGCCACACGGCCCTGCCACAAAAGGGGCACCTTCGTCCCGGCGAGATTCTGTTTGGCACCGACTCGCACACCTGCATGGCCGGCGCGTTCAACCAATTCGCAACCGGCATCGGAAACACCGACGCCGGCTTCGTGATGGGCACTGGCAAACTGCTGATCAAGGTGCCGGAGACGATGCATTTTCGCTTCGAGGGCGAATTGCAGCCGGGCGTCATGGCCAAGGACATTATCCTGCACGCGATCGGCGAGATCGGCTTCGACGGGGCGACTTATCGCGCGCTGCAGTTCGACGGCCCCGGCGCGGCCGGCCTGTCGATGGACGACCGCATGACCGTGGCCAACATGGCGATCGAGGCCGGCGGCAAGAACGGCATTTTCGAGTACGACGACAAAACCGGCGCGATGGTCGATGAGCGAACCAAGCTCAACGGCACAAAGAGCGACTACGAGCCGGTCGAACGCGACGAACGCGAGACGTTCGTTTACGACACCACGATTGACCTGGGCGCACTCGAGCCGACCGTGGCGTGTCACCCCGATCCGGGCCAGCGCAAGCTCGCCCGCGAGATGACCAGCATGAAACTCGACCGCGCCTACATCGGCTCCTGCACCGGCGGCAAGACGAGCGACTTCCTCGCGTTTGCAGAGATAGTTCGCGGACAGGAAGTGTGCATCGACACGTTCGGCGTGCCGGCCACTCCAGAGATCGTCCACGATTTGCAGACCACCGAGTGGGACGGCAAGAGTGTGTGGAGCATCCTCACCGACGCAGGGGTGCGCATGACCGAGAACGCCGGTTGCTCGGCTTGTCTGGGCGGCCCGGTGGACACCTTCGGCCGCATGAACGAGGGTGGCCAAAAGTGCATCAGCGCCACCAACCGCAACTTCCCAGGCCGCATGGGCAGCAAGGAGAGTGAAGTATACCTTGCCAGCCCGGCCACTGTAGCTGCCAGCGCTCTCGCCGGTCACGTTGCCGATCCACGCGAATATTTGAACTAATCCGGTTGTTTTCCACCGGCTCGATTGACCAAACTAAGGTCAGTTTTTTTTGGCCTGGCCAAGCTGTTGTGCTAGCGTTCCCTCCAGTAAGTCATGCAAACAATCACACTGGGAGAATCAGGTCTGGAATGCAGTCGCTTGGCCTACGGTTGCTGGCGTGTGACAGGTGTAATCAACCATGCTCCCATCGACGACGAGCACGAAAAAAAGGGCCACAAAGCCATCACCACCGCCTACGAAGCCGGCTACACACTGTTTGACCTGGCGGACATCTACAGCGACGGCCTCGTCGAGGAGGTGTTCGGTCGGACACTCAAGGAAGTTCCAGGCATGCGAGAAAATATTCTCATTGCGACCAAGTGTGGCATTCGGCAAAAGGGGAACCCAAGGAAAGAGTCACCTCACCGCTATGATCTTTCCCGCGAACACATCCTACACTCCTGCGAGGCATCTCTCAGACGCATGAAGATTGACTGTATTGATCTGTATCAGCTCCACCGCCCGGATTACCTGATGGAGCCGAAAGAGATTGCCTCAGCATTCGAGGAACTGAAACAAGCCGGCAAAGTACGCGAGTTTGGTGTGAGCAATTTTACCGTCGATCAACTTAACCATCTGCAGGCCGCCTGCCCGATGAAACTTCACTGTAACCAGGTTGAAATCAGCCTGATTCACCGCAACGCTCTTGAGGATGGTTCACTCGACTACTACCAGAGTCATGACATTACGCCGCTGGCATGGAGTCCACTTGCTCAGGGCAAGCTCGGCAGCGAGTACCCTGTCTCAATGCGTAACCCAAACCACACGCAAGAGCAGGCGGTTCGCGATGCGCTCAACCTTGTCGCAAAAGAGAAAGACTGCAGCCGAACCGCTGTGGCGCTCGCCTGGCTTTTACGACACCCGGCTGGGATTGTGCCAATCATCGGCAGCACCAACCCCGAGCACATTCGTGATGCCACGGCGGCACTCGACCTGCTGTTGCCGCGCGAGGAATGGTATCGATTGATGGCCGCCGCCGGGGAACCCCTGCCCTGACTTGGGCCATCCTAATCCCGCGCCCGCCCCGGGCAGGTCCGACTGGCGCATGCTGGCCGAGTGGAAGCCACACCCCTCCACGTGGCACACTTGGCCAAGGCCGGCCAGCAACAGTTTCCCTGGTCGTTACGACATCGTGCCACTGATTTTGGCAAAGCTCGTGCGACTGATCGCCGAAGGTGAATCGGTGCATATCAATATTTGGGATGCCGACCTCTAGCGCCTCGACCAATCGCTCTCTTCAGGACAGGCGCTGGGCATCCTGCACGAGTGCTTCCCAGGCAGGCCGGTCATCGGCCTCGACTCGACCGACTTGATCTGGGGGCTTTGCTTGTTCCACTGCCTGACCCAGCAGAAACCAGAGGCAAAATAACTCGCCAGTGCCCGCCAAGTGGAGTAACTTGGACAAGGGTTTGGTTTCATGTTTTTCGCGCAAAAACAATACGTTTGGCTTCCTCCGCTGCGTTGCATCGGCTGGCTCGCCGTTGTTGGCCTTCTTGGCCAGATGCCTGCTCAGGCGGAGCTGACTCGTAAAGCCAACCCCACTTTCAGTTACCCCAATAATCCGCAACTGTTCGACTATCACTCGCGCAATGTTTTGCCCGGTCTCAACTTCGAGAAACCAATTTGCATTCGCGCCAGCGAAGCCAACGGCGGCGAGTTGTTTGTCGCCGAGCAAACCGGACGCGTCTGGCGCGTGACGAACCTCGCCACCGAGCCGAAGAAGTCGCTGTTCCTCGATTTGTCGGCGCGGGTTTATCACAAGTCGGAGAGCGGCTTTCTCGGTTTCGAGCTGCATCCGCAGTTTGAAAAAAACGGGTTCGTGTACGTTTTTTACACCTACCTGACGACGACCGGGAGCAACGACGGGATGCACGACCGTTTGTCACGTTTTCGCTTCAAGGGGAAAGTCGGCACGGCGATCGACATCAAAACTGAGGCGGCAATGTTCACGCAGTTCGACCAGCACACCGACCACAACGGAGGCGACCTGCACTTCGGCCCGGAGGGTTATCTGTACGTGAGCCTCGGCGACGAGGGCGGCGGCTATGACCAATACGGGAACAGCCAACGAATCGATAACGACTACTTCGGCGGTATTCTGCGGATCGATGTTGACCAGCGGAGTGGCAACCTCAAGCCCACCCCGCACGCTGGCCTGCACGGCAACTATCTCGTGCCAAGCGACAACCCGTTTGTCGGCGCGAAGACCTTCGCCGGCGAACCGGTGGACGCGGCGAAACTGCGGTCGGAGTTTTGGGCGGTCGGCCTGCGCAACCCGTGGCGCATGGCGTTCGATCCCGACACCGGCAAACTGTACACCGGCGACACCGGCGACCACGTGCGCGAGGAGATCAACCTTATCGAGCGCGGCGGCAATTACGGCTACCCCGTTTTCGAGGGCACGCCGGAGGGGCCGAAATTCGACTCTGAAGCCAGCCGCGATGACTATATTTTCCCCGAGGCCGAGTACGGACGCTCATACGGCAACGACGTCGCCGGTTTACTGTTTCATCGCGGTGACCGGCCGGCCGGACTCGACGGGCACATTGTGTTCTCTGATTTCTGGAGCGGCTGGATCGGGGCGGTGGATTTCCGCGGCCAAACGGACGCCCAACGGCCGATCCGCTGGCTGTGTTGGGATGACAACATCTCAACGCTGGGCACGCATCCGTTGACCGGCGACATCCTCCTCGCCGACTGGCGCGAAGGGACAATCAAGAAACTCATCGCAGGTCGCGACCCCGCCGCAACGCCTTTGCCGGAAAAGCTCAGCGAGCTTGGCCTCTTCCGCGACCTGACCACGCTCGAGCCTCACGAAGGCATCGTGCCCTACGAAGTGGCCACGCCACTGTGGTCGGATGGCGCGCACAAGCAGCGCTGGTTCAGCATCGCCAACTTGCAGTCGAAAATTCATTTCAACGCCTACAAGCCATGGTCTTTCCCCGGCGGCGCCGCTTGGGTGAAACATTTTGAACTCGATGTCATCGAGGACGGCTTGGCCAAGCGCAAACGGCTCGAGACGCGCATCCTCTACAGGACGCCGTGGTATTGGTACGGCACGACGTATCGCTGGAACGACGCGCAAACCGACGCCACACTCGTACCGCCCGGCGGTGCGTCGGAGGAATTGACCATCCCCGATGGCGACGGCTTGGCTAAGCTGGTCTGGTCGTACCCCAGCCGGCGCGAATGCCTCTCGTGCCACAACTCCAAGTCAAGAGGTGCCCTTGGCTTTTACACTGGACAGTTGAATCGTCCAATCGATTACGGCGACGGCACAGAGAACCAGCTCGAAGCCTTATCGCGCGCCGGTTATCTTGACCGTGAGATCACCGACCCGCACACCTACCCGGCGCTCGCGCCGTTGGACGACGAGAAAAAATCGCTCGAGTTTCGGGCCGTGTCATACATCGAAGCCAACTGCTCTAGTTGTCATCGGCCGCACCTCACTGGTATCGCACAGGCTCTGTTCGATGCTCGCACAGAAACGCCAATCTCATTTTCGCACCTGATCGGAGGCAAGCCACACAACGATTTTGGAGACGGACGGCGGCGTTTTATTCACCCCGGCGAACCGGAGTTATCGGTAGTTTACAATCGCATGGCCACGCCGGGTCTGCACCGGATGCCGCCGCTGGCATCGAGCGTGCCCCACGCCGCGGCGCTGGATGTGATGGCGCGCTGGATTAGCTCGCTAGAAGGAAATCATTTCACCGGCAACGCAGCAGCAGACGGAGACAGCGATGGCCATACAAACTACACCGAGTTCCTGCTGGACACCGATGCCGACGATGCTGACGACAAGTCCGTGCCGTTTGTTCGTATCATCGAAACGCGCAGTGAAATCGAGTTCGTGCTTCCGGCCAACCGCGACGTCACCGTCTTCGCCTCCGACTCGCTTGGCAACGGTACTTGGCAGCCGGTCGAGGGCGTGCAATTCGATCGCTACTCGAACAACCGACAGATTATCCGAGTTCGCGAAGCATTTGGCCGACGACGCTTTTACCGCGTCGAAATTCGCGAGCCATGATCAACGGTCGCGCAGCAGCCACATCTTCAGCGTGCGGCTGACGAGTGCCGGCTTGTCGTGATGCACAAAGTGGCCCGCGCCCGGGATCGTCACCAGCGTCAGGTCGGCGTCGAGCCATTCCCACGTGCGGTTGAGCGCGCCGTGCAACAGCGCCTTGTCGTCCAGGCCGTGGATGAGCAGCACCGGCATTTTCAGGCGCACCGGATCCGACGTGTCCTCCTCGTACGGCGGACGAGGGTAATTGCGCTTGTAATAATTCAACATCGCCTCGAAGTCGGAACGCTTCATCGCCTCGATGTATTTTGCGCGCTTGGCCTCGCCCTTCACCCAGCCGGCCAAGCGCTCTGCAGTCAGCAGCTTGTGCGCGCCCGGCAGTTGAAACGCTCGCGCGTATTGGCTGTTGCGCTGCTGGTCGGGGTTGTTGGCCAACTCGCGGTTCAGCCCTTTCGGGTGCGGCAAATTCAGCACGGCCAGGCGCTCGGTCATCTCCGGCTTCATCATCGCGAACGTCCACGCCACCATGCCGCCCCAGTCGTGCCCCACAATCACCGCGCTCTTTTCGCCCATGTCGCGGATCACGGCAACGACGTCGGAAACCAGTTTCGGCATGGCGTAATTGTCGAGACCCTTCGGCTTGTCACTCCGGTTGTGGCCACGCTGATCGATCGCCGCCACGCGGTGGGTCGATTTCAGCGCCTTGATCTGCTCGTTCCATGAATACCAATAGTCTGGAAAGCCGTGGATCATCACGACCAACGGTCCGGAGTCGCCTGCGGTGGCGTAGTGGATCTTCACGCCATTGTTGTCGGCGTAATGATGGGTGACCTTGGCATCCTCGGCGGGGACGGGAATTACCGACCAACCCAGAAAAGTCGCAGTCACAGCGATGGTTCGGATTGTATTGTATAACAGCATAAAGTTGGAGTCTGCCTGAGTAAATGAATCCAGGAATTATGACTTTTTCTTGTTCAACAGCCACTGAATAATAAGCTCACGTGCCTCGCCCGAGGGTCGGGTGACATGCGCACCATCGACAACTTCCCATAGTTCGGTTGTGACGCTACCATCCTTATTTACAAAGCGAGTGACTGTGGTTTCCTTTCCGGGCACTTTCCTAGTCAAATCAATTTTTTTATCCTTTGCATCTACTTCACGGTCGCATTGGTTGAACTGTTTCCAATTATTGAAATTTTCCTCGGCACCCGGATAGGAGTTGCTCGAGCTCCGGGTTGTGCCTCCGTTCCATTTAATCGTGCTGTCCTTGGTGCCGTGGACATGCAGCACACTGACTGGTTTTTTCGGTTTGCTTGGCCATGTTTTATAACCCACTCCTGCAAAGGGAACAATCGCCGCGATCAAGTCAGAGTGATCGTGAGCCATACGATAACTCATGAACCCGCCATTGGATAAACCCGTCACATAAATTCTACTCCGGTCTATGCTGTATTTCTTCACTGCCGCTTCAATCAAGCCTCTCAGATACTTCGAGTCATCAACCTTGCCTCGCCAGTCGCAACAGGCTTCTGTTGCATTCCAACTCTGATCAATGGCATCGGGCGCGCAGTATATAAAGTCATGCTTTTCAGCGAGATCCTCCAATGGGAAAAATCTCAACTGACCTCTGGAGCTTGATCCGTAACCATGCAGGCTGAGTATAAAAGGGTACTTCTTTTTCGGGTCATAATCTTTCGGAACCTCAATTTTGTCGTCCCGTTTTTTTTCTCCCCTTGATTTGGAAGAACGAGAATCGATATACCTGCGCAACGCTTCGCGCTCCTCCTCGTTTAGATCGCCATCCTTGTTCCTATCAAACGCCTTCATGATGCGAACGCGCCTATCTTTGCTGGAGGAATCACGTTCACGAGCCTCCTTGCTCGCTTCCATATTGTCCGTTTTATTCGATTCCTGAGCCAGAACTCCGCCAAGACTCCAAACCATAACTGCCATAGCCGCAAGGCTTCTCAGGTTTTCATTTTTCATTGTATGTCTTATTGTAAATAACTCTCATACCGCAGTACAACAGACTAAGTCTAAAAGTTACTCTCGGTCAGGTCGCTGTGGGTTATTATACAGGATGGGCCAAACTTGCAAAAGCTCTGCAGTCGGCGAGGATTGCCGCCAGGTGAACCGCTGCCGTACAACCCGCTCGCAACTTGGCCAAGCGATCGCGCTGGGCTGCGGCGTCCTGCTCACGGGCTGCGGGGCTGGGCCAGACGGCGACAGAATTGGTAGTGCGGTTTTCTCCGAGGTACGCGTGATCGGCGCCCGGGGTAATGGGCCGGGCCTGTTCGTCAAGCCGCGCTCGGTGGTAGTCGATCGCGCCGACAATGTTTACGTCTGCGACATGACCGGGCGCATCCAGAAATTCGACCCGGAAGGTAACTATCTACTGCAATGGCAGATGCCTGAGATCGAGCGCGGCCGACCGAAGGGCATGGCCCTCGATCACGAGGGCAATATCGTTGTTATCGAGCCGCATTACTCTCGGATCAACCACTTCACTCCAAAGGGCGAACTGCTGTCGCAGTGGGGCCAGCATGGACGGGAACGGGGCGAGTTGTCGTTCCCGCGAGCGGTCGCGTTCGCGCCGGATGGCTCGGCGTTCGTCAGCGAGTTTCAGATCGTTGAGCGACTGCAAAAGTTCGGCTTGGCGCGCGAGTCGGTGAGGGTCGAGATTCGCGGCGCGGGCGACGGGCCAAGCGAGTTCAACCGCGCCGAGGGGCTGTCGCTCGACGCCACCGGGAAACTCTACGTCGCCGACTCGTGCAACCATCGCGTGCAGGTGTTCGACGGCGACGGGACGTTCCTGCGCGAGCACGGCGGCCCCGGCGCGGCGAGCGGCGAATTCAGTTACCCGTACGACGTGCGGGTGGACGAGCAGGGGCGGCAGTACGTCTGCGAGTTCGGCAACAGCCGCGTAACGGTGCTGGACACGGACGACCAAGTGCTGGAAATTATCGGCGGCGCGGGGAGTAGACCGGGGCAGTTCAACAACCCCTGGAGCCTCGCACTCGACTCGCGCGGCAATCTTTACGTCGCCGATTCACAAAACCACCGCGTGCAAAAACTAATCCGCCGTGAACCAGCAGCGAAGTTTCAACTTTCAAGCTCCCCCTAACTAAATGACCTTCCAATTCACCCATCCCCTCTGGCTGCTGGCGTTGCCGGTGGCTCTGGGCTGGGTGACTTGGCTCGCGTGGAAGACTGACGTGCAAATCCAGGCGTGGCGCCGCTGGCTCGCATACGGACTGCGCACGCTGATCGTGAGCGCAATGTTGCTGGCCCTCTCCGGTCTGCAGTGGAACAAGCCGCAGGAGGGGATGAATGTCTATTTCCTGCTCGACCGTTCGCAGAGCGTCCCCCCCTCGGAACAAGGCACAGCCCACATGCTGCTCGCCTCCGCCGAGAAACAATCGACCGACAAGGCCGGCTTGATGGTATTCGGCACCGACGCCGGCATCGAGTTATCCCTCACGCCGATCGCCCTGAAAACCAACACCGTCCAGACCGTCGTCGGTGCGGATCGCACCGATATCGCTGGGGCCATTCGCCTCGGCACGGCGGCGTTCCCGGAGACCGGCCAAAAGCGGCTCGTGCTTTTCTCCGACGGCAATGAAAACATCGGCGACGCCGTCCAGGCGGTGATGGCGGCCAAGCCGCTCGATGTGACGGTGGACGTCGTGCCGCTGGGCACGCAGGGCGGAGGCGATGTGTCGATCCAGCGCTTGGCCGTGCCCGGCATGGTAAAAAAAAGCCAGCCGTTCGATGCCCGGATTTTTGCGCTGTCCGACCGCAACCAACCGGCCAAGGTGCGGCTCTTCCGCAATGACCAGTTGCTCGGCGAACAGGCGGTGCGCTTGGCCAAGGGGAAAAATCTTTTCAGCTTCCCGCAGTCGCTTAGCCAAGCGGGGTTCTACTCATACGAGGTGCAGATCGAGGCCGACGGCGACAGCATCCCGCAGAACAACCGCGCCTCCGGTTTTGCCAACGTGCGAGGCGATCCACGCGTGCTGATCGTTTCGTCCGACCCCGAACGCGACACGCCGTTGGCCAACGCCCTGCGCGGCGCAAAGCTCGAGGTTAAACTGGGCGACATCACGGCGCTGCCCGGCTCGCTTGCCGGCATGCAGGCGTTCGACACGATTTTCCTGGGCAACATCAATGCCGGCGACCTGGGCCGCGACGCGATGCTTCGGATCGAGAGCGCGGTGCGCGACTTCGGCGTTGGGCTGGTCTGCATAGGCGGCGACCAGGCGTTCGTGGCCGGTGGTTACCGCAACACGCCGCTCGAGCGCACGCTACCCGTGAGCATGGAGCTGAACAGCAAAAAAGCCCTGCCGCCGGGCGCGCTGGTTTTGGTGATGCACGGGATGGAGTTCAACAACGGCAATCAAGTCGCCCGCCAATGCGCCATCGGCGTGCTCGACGCGATGGGGCCGAACGACGAATTCGGTGTTGTGCTGTGGGATGGGCAGGATCGCTGGCTGTTTCCACTGACCAAGGTCGGCGACAAGCAGGACTTGGGGCGACAGATCATGGGGATGAATCAGGGCGATTTGCCTTCTTTCCAAAACGTGATGACGATGGGCTACCAGGGCCTCAAGGAATCAAGCGCCAGCATCAGGCACATGATCCTGTTCAGTGACGGCGACCCCGGCGCGCCCAGCGACGAGCTGATGGCGAGCTTTCGCGCCGAGCGTATCACGGTCAGCACCGTGCTCATCGCCGGACATGCCGGGCCGGACACGATGATCGAGATCGCCGAGAAGGGCGACGGGCGCTTTTACAACATCACCAACCCGGCGCAGTTGCCGCAGATTTTCCTCAAGGAAACAGCCGTCATTCTGAAGACCGCCATTTACGAGGAGCCGTTCACCCCTCAACAGGTCGCCTCCAGCGAGGCTCTATCCGGCTTCGCGACCGGCGGTTACCCGCAACTCTTCGGCTACGTGGCCACTAGCGAAAAACCGCGCGCCGAGACGCCACTGCTCACCGCGCAGGGCGACCCGCTCCTGGCGCATTGGCAGTACGGCCTCGGCCGCGCGGTGGCGTTCACCTCCGACGCCCGCGCCAAATGGGGCAGTCAATGGATCGGCTGGGGCAAATACCAAACGTTTTGGTCGCAATTGGCCAACTGGAGCCTGCGCCGCATCGAGACCGGCGACCTCTCGGCAGACGTCGCCATCGAGCAGGGCAGTGGTATCATCAGCGTCGAGGCGATAGACACCGACGGCAACTACCGCAACTTTCTCGACTTGCAGGCCGTCGTCGTTGGGCCAAAGGGCGAACGCCAACTCACCTCGCTCAAGCAGACGGCCCCCGGCCGCTACGATGCGGCGTTTGAGACCCGGGAGACCGGCGCCTACCTTGTCCATTTGCGCGAGATGAAGAACGGCGTAATGCGTTCGTCGCAGGTCATCGGCGCGAACCTCGACCACTCGCCGGAGTTCGCCGAGTCGCGCCCGAACCTCGCCCGGCTCGAGCGCCTGGCCGAGGTCGGCGGCGGCAAGCTGCTGAGCCGCGACTTCACCGCAGACAACCCGTTCGAGCACGACCGAAAAAAGACCTTCCAGCCTGTGGAGCTTTGGGAGTGGCTACTCAAGTTTGCCGTCATTTTGTTTCCAATCGACGTCGGCGTACGCCGCATCCAACTTGACTGGAAAGAATGGCTCAAGGCCACCGAGAACCTGCGCAGGCTTCTCTTTTTCTGGCGTCGCAGTGAAGGGCAAACCGGCACCGACGAGGCGCTCACCTCGCTCCTGGCCAGGCGCGACAAAGCCCGGCAGTCATTCCAGCGCGACCGGTCAAGCGCACCCGACCCGCAACTCTTCCAGCCGGAAAAAACGCCGGCCGGATTTTCCGCCAAGCCAAGCGCTGTCGCTGAGGCTAAGCCGGATGAGCCAAGCCAAACTGCCGGGGACGACTCTATCACCAGCCGGCTGCTCGCCGCCAAGCGCAGGGCGCGCCGCCGTAAAAAGTAATCATGCCGATGTCGAACCGATCGTTGCGGCCCGGCTGTCTTTGGCTCCTTTTTTGCGCCGCCGCAACTTCCCCCCAAGCCCAGGTGCTCATCAACGAGATTCACCACCGCCCCGCCAACGAGTCGGTGGCGGAGGAGTTCATCGAGCTTTGGAATTTCGGCGGTGAACCGGTCGATCTCAACGGCTGGCAACTCAACGCAGGTGTCCGGTTTGCATTCAGCAAAATCACGCTGCGGCCCGATAGCGGACTGGTCGTTGCAGCCAACGCGGCGCGGTTCGCCGAACTGCATCCCGGCGTCAAAAATGTCACCGGCGACTGGCAGGGCCAACTCGCCAACAACGGCGAAACCATCCGTCTCGTCGATGCCGCCGGCGCTACGGCAGACAAGGTGCGCTACGCCACGGAGGGCGACTGGGCTCGGCGCGTTCGCGGCCCGCTGCACGGCGGCCATCGCGGCTGGGTTTGGTACGCGGCGCACGACGGCGGCGGGCACTCGCTCGAGTTGATGCAGCCAAGTTTGTCCAATAATAACGGGCAAAATTGGCACAACAGCGTGGCAGGACGCGGCACCCCCGGCCGGTCCAACTCCAGCAAACTAGCCAACCTGCCGCCGATGATTCTCGACGCGGCTCACTCGCCGGCTGTGCCGCGATCCACCGACCCGGTGACAGTCACCGCTCGCGTCATCGACGAGTCGCCGGACGAAATCAGCATCCAGCTTTTTTACCGGCTCGACGGCGAAGCGAATTTCAGGGAACTACCGATGGCGCGATCCGGTTCGGAGCAATTTGCGGCAACGATCTCGCCACAGGCTAACGGCAAGGTCGTCGAGTTTTACGTCAGCGTGACCGATGGCCAAGGCGCGGCGCGTACTTGGCCAAGCGCGCCGAACAACTGCCCTCGGTTGCTGTATCAAGTGGACGATCAGGTGGTCGCGCCGGGGCGCCCCATGCAACGTATTATTTTAACGAAACTCGAGCGCCACGAGCTGGCCGGTATCGGCCGACGCCCGTGGCACAACAGTAGCGATGCGCAGATGAGCGGCACGTTCATCAACATCGAGGGCGGTCGAACGCGTGTGCGGTACAACGTCGGCGTGCGGTTGCGCGGCACCACGTCGCGTGCGTCAACGCACAAGAGTCGGCGCGTAAACTTCCCCAACGACCGGCCTTGGCGCGGTCACACGGCGGTCAATCTCAACGCCATCCATCC
>Ga0115000_10000383_pt1 | contig 41481 bp, 39 predicted proteins | sample ArcticOcean_MG_C_6_FD_89690 | JGI IMG/M metagenome (GOLD analysis project Ga0115000, IMG submission 89690) | Marine microbial communities from western Arctic Ocean - ArcticOcean_MG_CB8_128 | ecosystem: Environmental > Aquatic > Marine > Oceanic | place: Arctic Ocean: Canada Basin | collected...
CGGCTCCCGTGCCGTCAATCAGACTGGCATTGCGGATTAACAAATCGAACATGGCGTGCCTCACAGGATGCGCGGGTTAGGTGATCGCACACCCTTAGGAACCGTATCACAACAATGAAACACTCGATTCACTAGCTGAAATCTACGTCAAGGCGGCGGACGAGCCCGACGGAAAGATGCGTTCGAAAACGCCCTACCACCCAGGCTTAGCAGCTGTTCTCGACTTGACTAATGGCCCTAGCTCAGGCCTCAGTGGCATCCATGAGGCCACGAATATACCCATAGGCGAACAGGCGACCAAGCATCGTGTAGCCGGGTTCTCCATCGTCCTCGCCCACTAGCTGGGGTACGTGATCGGGACGAATCGGTCCATCGAATCCGATATCGCGGTAAGCGCGCATGGCCTCGACCATGTCGGTCTGTCCGGTATCTTGCCAAGTCTCAGTGAAGCACTCGGCTGTACCGTTGACATCACGAAAGTGCACATACGCAATGTGGCCACCCAGTTGTCTGATGGCACTGGGTATATCGATACCCATCTCCGAGAACGTGCCCTGACAGAATGCGATCGCATTGGATGACGATGGGACCAAGTTCACCAATCGCACAAACCCATCAACACAGTGCATTACCCGCTCGTTGCCTAACAAAGATGGGAGAGGTGGATCGTCAGGGTGCATAGCCAGAACCACCCCTGCATCCTCGGCGACGGGAAGGATCTCCGTCAAAAACGCTTCGAGATTGGTCCAGAGTTGATCGCCCTTAGCGCCCGGCTCGAGTGTTGTGCGAAATGGTTCACGGCCCGGGATCCGAGCACTGTCAAGGTGATTGAGATCAAACCCCGTGACCTTGGCCCCGCCACGCTCTGGGGCGTCAACAGTCGTGCGAATCCAGTCGGTTCCGGCCATGAAGTTGTAACAGATCAGAGGAATGTCACTAGCGCCGAGATGCCGGACAAGCGCCTTCATCTGCTCCATCTCGGTCCCATCATCGCGGCCGAGCTTGATGTTTTCGATCGGTAGGTCTCCTTCCACGACCCCGATTCGCATTCCGAACGACTCGATTCGGGTCTGGACTTCGTCAAGCAGCGCCAGATTGGGTCCCGGATAGCGAACAACCACCTGTTCCACGCCCGTCTGTGCCGCCAATGTCAAGTTTTCGTCGGAAAGTGGAGTCAACACTGAGGCGAGTTTCATCGTTACCTTTGCGGGTGGGGTTATTCAAGATCTATAACTGGCGACCAGACACGCTTGCCTCGTTTCCAGACCCACAGGATCTCGAACCGAAGCATGCCGACAATACCGGTTATCGTGAGCAGACGATAACATATCGGAAGTCAATCGTAAGCCGGGACCCCCGGCTTCTAGACCGATCCAACGCCATCCGGCGTCTAAGCCGACGAAATAGTGGAAGATGCAAACTAGCCGTTCACCTTCGCGTGGTGCGCTCCTTACACTCGACCGGGGCATCCGCGTGCTTGAGGAAATCGCCCGCGCCGATGGCCTAGGAACCGCCAAGTCCATCGGCGTCGCAGTAGACATCAAGCCCGGAACCATCTATCAGATACTGCGGACCCTGCAGACCAGCGGGTATGTGCACCGCCTGCCAGGAGGTCGGTACCAACTCGGGTCCCGGATCGCGTTTCTCATCGATCACTACGAGGCCCAGTCCGCTACACCGCAGGTGATTGTCGATCAACTACAGGAGTTGCACCGCCTCACCGACGAGACCGTTTACGCATCCATTGCTTCGGCTTCGGCAGTTACCATTGTCGCATCGTATGAGGGAACCCGACGCCTCAGGGTCGGCAAGTCGACCGTCGGATACTCGGCATACCCCCACGCTCGGGCATCATCTAAGGCCTTCCTTGCCTTCAGCGATCCCAACACCATCGACGACTATTTTGACGACCACTACCTCGAAGCGCTCACCGAGAATACAATCACCGATTGGGACACGTTAATCGACCGGTTCGAAGAGATCCGTCAACAGGGTTTTGCCCTGGACCGCGAAGAATCAGAAGTCGGTATCTCGTGTGTAGCGACACCCATCATTGGCATCGATGGACAACCAATCGGGGCCTATGCCGCCGCGCTACCCGCGGCCCGGTTCAAAGAGAACGTGCACTCAATCCAGGCCGCCCTCACAACAGCGAGCCAGACCACCTCTATCGCTCTGGGATATTCGGGCCCATATCCGCCGGCGTAAATCACCCGCTCCGATCAGTCACCCGGTGGCCACCAACTTCTCGCCGCCCCGCAGTGTCGAAGCGAGTCAGTTACGAAGAGCCCACAATCGCGGTGGCTTCGACCTCAATGAGAAGGTCTGGGTGGAGCAGTTCTTTGATCCCGTAGAACGCGCTTGCTGGCGGAAAGGCCATATGGCCAAATGCTTCGAAGTGGGCGCGGCCCGCGGCTTCCCATTGCGAGATGTCGGTGACGAATACGCGAGTGCGCACTACGTCGTCGATGCTGCCACCGAGTTCTTCGATGGCGCGCTGGATGATGCCGCAAATTTCACTAGCTTGCCCGTACATGTCACCGGGGTGGAGGATTTCGCCGTTTGGAGCGCTTGAGGTCGTGCCAGCAACTTCGATGAGGTCGCCGACCCGCAAGGCTCGCGAATAGGCAACGTTTGACCATGATCGATTAGACGATATTCCGGTACGTCCCATTACTGTTCTCCTCTGGCTGCGAGCCATCGTTGTTCGCTACCCGCCGGACCGTATGACCAGTACACCACGAGTTGCGAATCGGCGTGCGAAGTGGTCACATGCACCGTGTCGGGGGGCGTAACCACAATATCTCCCGGCGTGACAGCAATGACCTCACCATCGATGGTGATCGAGCCATAACCGCTGATGATCATGGCGAACTCTTCGGCGGGATGGCTGTGCGCGGGTGTTGAGTAACCCGCGGGCAATGCGCTAATCCCCATGGCCATAGCGGCCGAAGTAAAATCTTCGGGGCTCGCGAATACCGCGACAATTCGGCCATCGATAAGCGGCAGGCTGGCGGTACCACCCAAGTCGAGTGCGCTGACCGCCTCCTGCACCATGACATCGATATTTCGTACAACGTATTTAGACACCTTGCCTCCTCATTGGCCGGGACTACTTCACCGTCGAGAATCCGCCATCGACCCGTACCACTTCACCGGTAACGAACGACGATCGGTCCGACAACAAGAATTCAACAACCTCGGCAATTTCGGCTGGCTGAGCCAACCGTCCTAGCGCATGACCCTGAGCTTTGACGTCTATATCGAGCAGACCCGCCGCGGCCGCATTGTGGATCATCGGTGTATCGACGTATCCGGGCGACACAGCGTTGACACGAATGCCTTCTTCGGCCCACTCCACGGCCAGCGTACGCGTTAGAGCCGCTACACCAGCCTTAGCCACCGAGTATGGGAGTCGTCGCGGCCAACCAAAATCCATAGCAACCGAACAGAAATTCACGATGGCACCACCACGGCCATGGGCCATCATCGAACGAGCCGCTGCCTGGGCCGCCCACAAGGTGCCATCAAGGTGCACCCCTAGCATGCCGTGCCAATCGTCCTGATCAAGATCGATGCTGGCGCGGTTGTGAAGCTTGCCGGCAGCAGTGACCAGCCCAACAATCGGTAGCCCGCCAGCGATTTCTTCGACTGACGCGCCTATTGCGGCACGATCTGACACGTCACACATCGCAATATCTACGCGGTCCCGGTGCGCATCATGCAGGGCGGTCAGCGCATCGCCATCAATGTCGAGTGCTCCGACCCGAACGTCAGGCCGGCGTTTAAGAACCACGTCGACGACGGCGCTTCCAATACCGCTTGCAGCCCCGGTGACGACGATGCAACCAGTAGACGGCGGCGAGGACTCGTTGGTTGAAGGCCTGCTCACTGTGACTCGATTATGCAGAATGGTTCGCCGACAGCGGCAGTAGCGCCGGCGTCGACCAACTGCTCAACGAGGATGCCAGCCACGGCCGAGGGAACTTCGACATCAACCTTGTCGGCTTGTACGACGACAAGCCCTGCGCCTTCGTCGACCCAGGAAGCAACAGCGGTCACCCACTCAACAACAAGCGCTTCCTCAATGCCGTCACCGAGGTAGGGAATTTTGAGGCGATGATGTGTTGTACTCATGAGTCGGCTTTCACATTTTCAAACATTGATTTCAAGGCGGGTTCGGGGCTGGCCACAGCGACCCCTACGGCCTCCGTTACTCGCTCGGACACCTGCTTGTCGAGTGCCTCCACAGCCCCTTCATCAAGCAGCCCGTCAGCGATCACGGCCGCTGATGCGAGAGCTATCGGGTCGCGTTTCAGCCATTTGTCGAGCTCGCCCTCGGGACGGTATGTCGCTGGGTCCGATCGCGAGTGTCCAGCAAACCGATACGTCTTGACTTCAACGAATCGGGGCATCGACGTCGCCCGAATCTGATCGACCTCGTGTTGCAGCTCTACAGTCAAGCTCTCGACCTCTTGCCCGTCCAGCGAGCGTGAGTCCATATCGTAGGACCCACCACGCCGGTGCAGGTCCTCGAACGGAGTAGTGCGATCGATTCTGCTGTATTCGCCGTAAAGGTTGTTCTCGCATAAGAACAGCACGGGTAGCTCCCACACACGCGCCAGATTCATTGACTCGTGGAACGCACCAATGTTTGTTGCGCCATCGCCGAATACTGCTACGGCAATGGCGTTCGAACCAAGAATTTTGGAAGAAAGCCCCGCACCGACCGCCACAGGAATACCGGCCCCGACGATGGCGAACGTTGGCATCAAACCGATGCTGCGATCGCAAAGATGCATCGAGCCACCCACTCCCCCGATCGCGCCCGTTGATCGGCCAAGTACCTCAGCCAATAACGTCTCCGGTTTCATGCCCAACGCCAGGGCAACACCGTGGCCCCGGTAGGTACAAGTGACGCTGTCGCTCGGCTCGGTTGCCGCCGCCAACGCAACCGAAACAGCTTCCTGGCCCTGAGCGGTGTGGGTCGTGCCTCGAACCGCGCCTTCGGCAAAGAGTTGTTGTATTGCTTCCTCGACGCGCCGGATCTCGATCATGCGTCCCAGTCGTGCCAGCCGATCAAACTTGATCACGTCGCGCCGTTCGAGCGGATTTGGCTCTCCTATAAGGCTCATGTGGCCAATCCTTCTCGTTCCCACCATGGGGAGACACATCGCCCCGAGAACACCAGTTCATCAACAGCGTGAGCGACATCAGTTGCACTTGGCAGAAATCGTTCTTCCAGTGACTGCGAAAATGCGATGGGTACATTAGGGGTAGTCATTCGAACGATCGGAGCTTTGAGACTGTCGAAGGCTTTCGACGCCACGGTTGCCGCGACATCGGCACCCCAACCACCCTGCTCTGGGCCTTCTTCGACAATGACGAGACGGCCGGTCCGAGACACAGAATCAAGCACCGCCTCGCTGTCCCACGGCACAATGGTCAAAAGGTCGATGGCGTCAGCGGACCAGCGACTCCCTTCCATTGCTTCACCTATGGTGGGTACCGTCGAACCAAGACCAACCAACGTGACATCAGTGCCGGCCGCTATGAACTCCGCTTTGCCGAGCGGGAGTACGGCGTCATCGCCTGGTTCGAAGTCAGAGCGAGTGCCATAAAGCTGACGAGGTTCGAGAACAAGAACTGGGTCGTCGGTTCGGATCGCGCTGCGCAATAAGCCGTAGGCGGTGCGAGCGCTAGACGGAACGACAACCGTCATACCCGGCGACCCGATCACCCACCGATCGAGCATCTGAGAATGTTGGGCACCAAAGCCAAGGCCAGCACCTGCCGATGCTCGAAGAGTGATGCCCGCCGAGTATTCACCAGCGGACAAATAGCGGAACATCGCGGCTTCAGTCACCAACTGATCCAAGGCCACGCCAAGGAACTCTACGAACATGATTTCGACAATTGGGCGCAGGCCGGTGGCAGCAGCCCCTACCGCAGCGCCAAGAAAACCCATCTCCGATATCGGAGTATCGCGCACCCGGTCGGCGCCAAATTCTTCGAAGAGTCCCACGGTCGCCTTAAACACGCCACCGCTCTCACCGATGTCCTCGCCCCACAGGACGACAGTAGGGTCATCGCGCATTTCCGCAGCTATAGCGGCCGAAACCGCCTGATTCATACGTACTAGCATCGCAGAAAATCCTCTAGACCCGAGGCCGAAGAGCGCCCAGACAAGCAGTCGTCCAATCGGATGCGGTCGCGCAATCTGCCTTGGACATGCTCTTCTCCTGCAACTTTTGTGAAACCCACGGGCCCACATTCGGTGTGCGCGACACTGTAGTCCAGACCTCGTCAAGTTGTCTACTATCACGCGATAGACTGCCTTTATACTGAATCCTCTCGTCAACTATTGTCCAAATAGACGACGAGAATTCCCCCTGGCTGCGCCGCTACGCTGCCAAACAATCCACAGATAGGCAGCTATGCGCATCGGATTAATCCAAATCACACAGGAAACAAGTAGCTTCAACCCAACGCTGACAACACTGGCAGACTTCGAGTCGTTTGGGATCTACGAAGGCGACGAGATCATCGAGCGCCTGAAAGACGCTGGCCCAGTCGGCGGGTACCTCGCCGCCATTAAACAGTCTGGTGCCAATGTAGAGACCATTCCCATCATTCGCGGGGCGGCCCGGTCCGGCGGTCGACTATCGAGCGAAGCGTTCGAGTTCTTCGACAACAAGGTTCGCGACGGCCTACAGCTAGCGGGTCCGCTCGACGGGTTGGTAATGCTCCTTCACGGAGCGGCGTCAGCCGAGGGGCTTGATGATGTAGAAGGTGCCCTGCTTCGAACCGCCCGTGACGTCGTTGGACCGGCACTGCCCTTGGCTTTGATGCTCGACCACCACGCCAACGTGACCCAAGAAATGATCGACCACGCCGACGTGATCGTCGGATTCCGCACCCAGCCTCACGATCAATTCGAGACCGCCCACGATCTAACGCTGCTGGGAGTCCGTCTGTTCGAGGGACAAGTTACGCCCACCACTGCGTGGCGCAAACTCCGAATGCTCACCCACCAAGAACAATACCTGACCGCTCGTGGGCCCATGAAAACCCTCTTCGATAGGGCCAGAGACATGGAACGCGATCCACGCGTTCTGAGCGTCTCCCCATTCCCCATGCAATGCTGGCTCGACGCGGACGAAGGCGGGTGGGCGATGATCGTCATCACCGATGACGACGCAGCCCTGGCGGAGACGCTGGCCGACGAAATGGCCGAACTGGCCTGGTCGATGCGCCACGAGTTCCAACGTACCGAGAGCCAGCCAGTGGACCAGACAGTAATCGATGCAAATTTGGCCGATGAAGGCCTTGTCATTATCAGCGACACCGGTGACTCGGTACTCGGCGGATCCGGCGGGGACAGTACCGTCATTCTCGAAGCGATCCTGCGGCTCGGAATAGACGGACGGGCACTCGTACCGATGATCGACAGTGAATCGGCCCCGCAACTGTCTCGGGCTGGCGTTGGCGCAACAGTCACGTTGGAGCTGGGTGGCCGCTCAGCTCCGTTCTTCACCCCCCTTGAGGTAACTGGCGTCGTACGCGCCGTATCGGACGGGATCGTCGAGCTAACGGACCACTCCGAAACCGAGGTCGACATGGGCCACACCGTGGCCTTCGAGGTCGGACCAGTGACCTTACTGGTGACCGAGCATGCCGGCCTAGCGGGCATTCATCCAGCCGTGTACCGCCACGTCGGATTGGAACCGGCCGACTACGAGATAATGGTCATGAAGACGGCCTCAAACTTCCAGTACATGGCTCCTTTCACGTCGAAAATACTGCGAGCTGGCACGCCAGGCCCGACCCAGTCCGATATCGGCGCTCTGCCTTGGCAGCGGATTCCGAGACCAATTTTCCCAATGGAGTCGGTGGCAACATGGCAGGGCTGAACCCACCCTCAAACCCATTCGATCTATCAGGACGCGGCGCCATTGTCACCGGAGGCGGAACCCACCTTGGTACAGCCATGGCTCGGGCCTTAGCGAGTTATGGGGCCCGCGTATGCATCGTAGGGCGACGTTCCGAGACCCTCGCAGCGGCAACTGCTGAACTGACCGCTGATGGGCTTGACGTGGTTTGGCGCATTCTGGATATCACCGACGCCGAACAGGTCGATCATGTTGTTGCCGAGGTGGCCGCCGAATTTGGCGGCCTATCCATCATGGTTTGCAACGCTGGCGCGTCTGCTGAGGGCCAGTTTCCTCCCGATCAACCAATCCAGACGTTTGTCGACACGGTGAGTTCCCATCTCGTGGGCACGTTCGCCTGTGCCCAAGCTGCCGGTCGGTCCATGCGCGAAACCGGGACTGGAGGTTCGATCATCACCATCTCATCTATGCAAGGGTCGGTGGCCTCTGACCCGCGCCTGTACGCCGGGCTCGATCTTCCGTACCGTTCGGGACCTGCCTACCAGTCGGCAAAGGCGGGTGTCATTGGTCTCACTCGAAACCTGGCGGCCGAACTCGGCCCGCTGGCAATCCGGGTCAACTCCATCAGCCCGGGCTTCTTTCCGAAGAGCAGTGCTCTACCGGAGTTCGTCGAGCGGTGCCGCACCGGGAGCGCTCTGGGAATCGTGGGAGAACCCGACGATCTTGCTGGAGCAGTGCTGCTGTTGGCAAGCGATGCCGGGCGATTCATCACCGGTCATAACCTGGTCGTCGATGGCGGCTGGACTATCTGGTAAACGATCCCCCGGCCCTCTCGCCGTGGTTCCAGATGTGCCTCGAGGTCTGACACTAGGTCCGGGCCGGTTCGTCATCTCCACGAAGGAGAGACGAACCGGCCCGTTCTGCCCTAATGGAGGGTTTAGGGCTGATGACCGAGCTCTGCTAGTTCAACCGGACGTTTTCCATGATCAACATGGTGTCGATCGTGACGTCGAGACCCGAAACATTGTCGGCCACGGCGTTCACCGCCTGGTTGTAAGCGATATTGATAACCCAAGAGAGATCTAACATCACGTCGCGCAGGACCGCGAATGCCGCGTCCTGATCAGCAGGTGTCAGTGCCGAGGATGCTGCGTTGACAGCGTCGACGTACTCTTGTGGAAGCCCGTCGGGCCAGCCACGGTTGTCTTCAAGGCGGAATGTCGAGTTACCCGTCATACGTGTTGGGTACTTGGCAAGGTTGCCGTTGAAGTTTGTAATGATGCCGTAGTCCTTGGCGACATAGAGCTCACCAAATGCAGCAGCATCAAGAGAGTTGATCTCTAGATCAAACCCGATTGAGGCCAGGTCCGATTGCAGGATCTGGGCCATCAAGACCATTGGCGGCCTCGAACTCGGCACATTGATGATTGCCGAGGTCGGCGCACCTTCTGCTACGCCGGCATCGAAGAGGGCTTTAGCCTTGTCGAGATCGAACGCATACGTGTCGTTGAACGACTCGTCGTAGGCCGGTGAACTCTTGGCCCATGGCAGGACCGAGGTCTCACCTTGACCAAACAGAGCAGCATCGAGCATTCCTTGACGGTTGGTCGCAACCTGCATCATCTGACGCATGTTTTGGTTGTCGAACGGCGCACGGTTGGCGTTAATCTGGAAGGCGTAGGTCAGTGACCCCGGATAGCCCTGAAGAATGTTCGAGTCGTCAAGTTCGGCGGCGTCCTTCTTGGGAATATCCCAAGCAACGTCGATGGCGCCAGAATTGAAGGCGGCATTCAACGCGTCGTCGTCACCGAAGACCTGATAAACGATGCCATCAAGGTAAGGGCCTTCTGTGCCCCAGTAGTCAGGGTTTGCGGTCAATACAACTTCGACCCCTGGATCCCAGGATTCAAACAGGAATGGCCCAGAGCCTGAAGAGCGCGTCGCAAGGTCGGCTATTCCGGCTGGGTCAGTAATAGAGATGGCCTGCAGAATGTCGGTGATCGCTACATCAGGCAACGGACGGAAGAACTCAATCAGTACTGTGCTGGCGTCGACGGCGGTGACAGCTTCGATATCAACACTGAATCCGAGCATGTTGCTACCGGTTTCGGGGTCCATCGCGCGCAGGTAAGTTGTGACCACCGCGTCAGCGTCGACCACACCTCCATCCTGGAAGGTGACCCCCTCACGCAACGTTGCGGTAACCGATTGGTTACCATCACCGATAGCCCACTCAGTGGCCAAACTCGGCAGCGCGTTTAGGTCGTCGTCGTAGCGGATCAGGGCATCGTACATCGCCATAATCGTCGGGAAATGCGCGAAGTTCAACGCAAATGGGTCAAAGTTGAGCACGTCAGCAACCGAGCCGACTCGTAGCACCCCGCCTGCTTCGGCAGGTTCATCGGCTGGCTCATCCGCAGGCGCGTCAGCTGGCTCATCCGCAGGTTCATCAGCTGGCGCGTCAGCAGGTTCATCCGCAGGCGCGTCAGCAGGGGCATCAGCAGGGGCATCAGCTGATGACGTGTCATCATCGCTACTCCCGCAAGCCGACGCGAACAGCGCAAATATCATAAATAGGCCGAGAATCGACCAAACTCGTTTTCTATCTCTCATTGGATCCCTTTCAGGGTTATCTGTTACGGCTGCCAGTTTCGCAAAACTGGTCAATCCCACGATGTGTGTTGTTGCTTTTCTGCGAACGCGACCCTCCTAGCCGCAATTTTTGGTAGCTACCCGCTTCTGATCTTCGGGTTCAAAAGACTGTAAAGAATGTCAGTGACCAGGGTTACCAAGGTAAATATGATCACAACCACAAGTACAGCGCCCTGAACAACAACGAAGTCGCGGTTCAAGATCGCTGACAAGATCAGCCGGCCGATGCCGGGATAATTGAACACCGACTCGGTGACCAACGATCCGCCGAGGAATGTGCCGAACTGGATGCCGACAACGGTTAACGTCGGCAAAGACGCAGCCCGGAAGGCGTGCTTGTACACCAGCTTGGCTTCGCCAACGCCTTTGGCTCGCCCTGTGCGGATGTAATCGAGTCCAAGTACCTCGATCATTGATGCCCGAACGAAACGGGCGATTACTCCGGAAACGAAGAAACCCAACGTGAAGGCCGGCCCGATCGTCGACTTAAGCGCCCCGCCTGGATCCTCCCAGACTGGAATGTAGTTCGACGCTGTCGGAAGCCATCCAAGCTTGACTCCAAAGACGAGGATGAACACGATGCCGACAACGAAGGTCGGCACAGCCAGACTGAACGAAGAGTAGGTAGCTGCGGCCTTGTCGATCCAAGAACGCTGACGGCTTGCCGACAAGAGTCCCATTGGGATACCGATGGACAGGCCGATAATCATGGTTGCGATGGTCAGCTGAAACGTGGCCGGCATACGATCTGCTATAAGTTCCGTAGTCGGTTTCTGACTGACGAGCGAATTCCCGAGGTCGCCCGAGAAGACCCTTCCTACCCAGTCGAAGTACTGCACAAACAGAGACCGATCGAACCCCATCTCGTGTCTGACACGCGCCATCTGTTCGGCACTCGCCTCGAGCCCTGTAACGGTCAGCACCGGATCACCGGGCACTAGGTGAATCATCAGGAAAATGCCGACCGAGGCTAGAGCCAGGATCGGCACCAGCTGAAGTATTCTAAACCCAAGGTATCTCAGCATCAGGCGCCTCTCCCTGCCGCCGAGTCGAGTGCGCTGCCGCCCCAAGTCCGCTGAAGGGCACGACCAATGGTGTCGATCGACAACACGGTGGCGGTCAGGACGACGCCGGGCATCAGCGCGTACCAAACCGACTGGTTCAAGTAGGACTTTCCAAGTGCAAGGGACATGCCCCACGAGGGTGAGGGAGGCTGGGTACCGAGCCCGAGGAAGCTCAATGCCGCCTCCAGCAATACTGCGGTTGCCGCGGCGACGCTTGCCTGGACAATTAGAGGGCTTAACGCGTTAGGGAAGATCGTCCTAAACATCAGATATGTGTGACCGGCACCAGCACTTCTGGTCGACTGCACAAACTCTTCTTCCTTGGTGGACAACACGCTGGCCCGTGCGAGCCTCGCAAACGCAGGGACCGAGATAACGGTGACAGCGATGGTCGCTGGCCAGAAGCCTCTGCCAAGTACCGCAGCGATTGTTATTGCCAGCAAGATCCCCGGCACGGCGAGCATAAAGTCCATGAACCTCATGATCAGGGCGCCCGGAAAACCTTCGACGTAACCAGCCGCCAAACCAGCTAGCGCTCCAACCGATCCGGCTATTGCTACGGCTATAGCACCAGTCGCCAGGGAGATTCGGCCACCAAAGATAACCCGACTCAGAAGGTCTCGTCCTAGTTCATCTGTGCCGAAGGGATGTGACCAGCTAGGGCCGTTCAGAATTGAACCAAGATCTTGCTGGAGTGGGTCGTACGGCGCCACGATCGGTGCAGCTATCGCCGACAGTGAAAGGATCACGAGGAACCCGATTGCAACAGCGGCAGCCTTTTCGCTAGCCGCCCACTGCCCGAAATTCCTGAGCCCCACCTTGAACTTGTTGGCTCGCGGGGCATACATTAGTGGCTGTTTAGTGCTCGACACACCGCCGCCTTCGGTTTCATCTGGCGATGTCATTGCGAAACCACCTCCATCGGCACTTCACCAAAATGGCATGCCACATCATGGCCGGTGCCCTCAATTCGATTAAACGATGGCCGTTCAGTGGCGCATACATCTTGGGCAATCGGGCAACGTAACCGAAATGCGCACCCGTCTTCGGCGATCTCTATAAGCGCTTCGGCTACTTGCACTTCGTCGCCAGCGTCTCGGCTTTGCGGATCTGTACCTGGGATAGCGCTGAGCAACGCCCTTGTATAGGGGTGTCTCGGTCCACCGTAGATATCTTCCGCTGCCCCCTGCTCGATGATTCGCCCGGCGAACATGACCGCCACAGAATCAGCCAGTTGGCGTACCACTGCGAGATCATGAGAGATGAACAGATAGGTCAGTTCGAGTTCGTCCTGTAAGTCCGACAACAGGTTCAGAACCTGGGCCTGGATCGAAACGTCCAATGCCGAAACTGCTTCATCGAGCACCAGCATCCTGGGTTTAAGAATGAGAGCCCGAGCAATAGCGATACGTTGGCGTTGACCACCTGAGAAAGCTGAAGGGAGCCGATCCCACTGGCTCGAAGAAAGTCCTACACGGGTTAGCAGATCGCCGACATCATCAGGACCCGTTGCGTCGTATAGCCCCTGAATCTTGAGGGGCTCCGTGACCAATTCGCGAGCGGTAAGGCGCGGGTTCAAGGATCCGAACGGATCCTGAAAGATGACCTGTATCTCGCGTCGAAGATTGCTCAACTGGCGCCCATTTGTTACTGCAAGATCCACGCCACCAAAATGAACCTGGCCGGCCGACGGATCGTGCAGTCGAAGGATCGCCCGCGCCGTTGTCGATTTGCCCGATCCGGACTCGCCGACAAGCGCCAAGGTTTTCCCTTTATGAATTTCAAAGGAGACATCGTCGACGGCCAGTAGCTCGCGCTTGGCGCCGGTGAACATGCCGCCCCCGATATCGAAACGTTTGGAGAGGTTTTCGACTTTTAGGACCGGCTCAGTATCGAGTTGTTCCGCTCCGCCAATCGAGTGACTTTGCATCGAATGTCGCGCAAGATCAACGGCCACCACCGTGGTCTCCTCGTGGAAGTGGCACGCGACCTGGCGTGCATCGCCTACTTCGTTGAGTTCTGGGCTATCAGTGACACAAAGCTCCCGGTTGCCAACCACATCACATCGCGGCTGAAAGGCGCAGCCCGGTGGCAAATCGCTGGGATTCGGAGGGGTTCCTTGAATCGACACTTGACGCTCAGAACGGAGACCCAGAGCCGGAAGACTGCGCAGCAATGCCGATGTGTAGGGGTGCTGAGGGTTCGCGAACACCTCGTCGACCTTGCCTGTCTCGACGATTGACCCGGCGTACATCACTGCCACACGGTCAGCTACCTGGGCGACGACACGCAGGTCGTGGGTGATAAAGATTAGCGACGAGTTCGTTTCGCGTTGAACCACACGAAGCAGACCCAAAATCTCTGCCTGAATGGTGACGTCCAGCGCAGTGGTGGGTTCGTCGGCGATCACGACCCTCGGCTGGTTCGCAATTGCCATAGCGATCATGCAGCGCTGCCGCATCCCGCCGGAGAACTGATGCGGGTACTGATCGAGACGGTCATCAGCGTGGGCGATCCCGACGCTGGCGATGAGTTCGGCGCTGCGGATGCGGGCGGCGGAGCGTGACAGCTTCCGATCATGCACCCTAAGTGCCTCAATCAACTGCGCACCAATAGTGTACGACGGGTGCAGAGACGTAGCTGGATCTTGGAAGATAATGGAAATGTCTTTGCCGCGGATTCGGCGAAGGTCGGCCGCATCTGCTTGCAGAAGGTCGGTGCCATCAAACAAGATTCGACCTTGGGTGACGCGCGCCTGGTCGACGGGAAGGAGTCGAAGAATCGACATTGCCGTAACACTCTTGCCCGAACCCGACTCGCCAATGATTCCCAGCGTCTCGCCGCGGTTCAGCTCCAAAGTAACGTCGTTGACGGCCCGAACCGGCGATTCGAGCGAACCAAACTCGACACTCAAGCCGTCTATACGAAGCACTGCTTCCTCATCGACGGGATCCACGACCCCAGCGTTCACCATTCGTTACGACTTGATAGAACGCGGCGTGGTGCTGCGGCGGGTGCACGGTCTCTGCTTTGTGTGTTCACATACATCTTCACGCTCAGATCTAACGCTTACGGGATTGTGGTAGGCCCGCGGCGATACCGCTCGGGACAGCCCCATCAACAATCGAACAGCTAAATCCAGCGTTCCTCATCAAACCAACCAATCCGGTTACATATTGCACAAAAACTTCAGCAATAAGAATTATCATTCCATTACATGAAACCGTAGCATATCCCTGGAGACGCGTCTACTCGATTGCCGGAGAGGCAACATTTCTCGAGATGGCCTTTGCGCCATGGTATTGTTGTCGCCGCGCCACCCCGGTTCCACCCCCCCCAACGCGTCCCCATCTCCGCATGAATCCATCAGTTGGAACTCTTATTGCATTAGGTGGTACACTGGCGGTGCGCTCGTTGGCCCGAGTCAACACGCATACACGAAAGCAGACGATGACACTCGCACCCAGTCCCCTCTATACCCGAAGCCGAACAGAGCATGCCCGCCGCAAGGCGGTAATTGCTGGAGGCGTTAACTCCAACGTCCGATTGGCCGGGACACCAGTGCCGCTCACCATCGCACGCGGCTCGGGAGCGCTGCTCTGGGACGTCGATGACAATGTCTACATTGATTACGCCGCAGGCATGGGTCCAATGGTCCTTGGCCACGCCCACCCCGAAGTGACTAACGCCGTCCAACAATCTCTGGCCACGGGACAGCTTTTCGCCGGCCAGAACCAACTCGAAGCGGAATTCGCCGAGACATTCGTGGGCGTTCTTCCCTGGGTCGAGAGCATCCGGATGGGCATGAGCGGAACAGAGATGGACCTGTTGGCCGTCCGAATCTCCCGGGCAACCACGGGTCGCACCAAAGTCGTTCGCTTCACGGGCCACTACCACGGTTGGCTCGATCCACTGTTTGTGAACATGGGCGTAACACCGGAACCAATGGGAGCAGTACCACTTACCGCGGGTCAATCAGCCGCCGCCGCCGCTGATGTGATCCTCTGTGACTGGAACAACATCGAGCAGGTTGACCGGGCTCTCGAATCCGGCGACGTAGCTTGTGTGCTAATGGAACCAGTCATGTGCAATTCGGGCCTGATTGAACCAGCACCCGGATATCTCGAAGCAGTCAAAAAGTTGTGCAACCAACATGGTGCACTGTTCATCATCGACGAGGTGATCACTGGATTCCGTCTAGGACTCACTGGCGCACAGGGCGCCCTCGGAATCCACGGAGACATCTCCATCTATGCGAAAGCCATCGCTTCGGGGTTCCCGTTGGCCGTGCTTGGCACCACCACTGACCTACTTGCCAGCGTCGGCCGTGGCGAGGTTAACCACTCTGGCACCTACAATACTGGGGTCTCCTCTGTCGCTGCCGGCATCGCCACTCTACGCGTGTTAATCGACTCCGACCCGTACCCCGAGATGGCACGCCTCACCCAGCGCCTCGCCGACGGCCTGCGCCGTCTTGCCAGCGACACCGATATCAACCTTGCCGTCGACTACATAGGTGGTTCCCTGTGCCAGACGAGGTTCGGGAAATCTGACCCGGTGACATCGCTCGCCGACCATGTTGCCAACTCGGACCCCGACCTTCTTGGCCGGTTTCTTGAGGCCCTCCAGGACCATGGTGTGCGACCAACAAGTCGGGGCATGTGGTTCGTATCGGCCGCTCATGATGAGGCCCTGATCGACAAAACCCTCGAAGCCGCCGGCCAGGCCTTAGCGCAGCTATAGAGCAAACCACCAAATAGGTGACCAAAATGCGGTCGAAACAACACTACGACAGCAATGGTTATGCATTCCCGATCGAGGTAATGACTCCGCAACGCGCCGCAGAATATCGGGCGATGTTCGAGGTAGTTGAGGCCGCTCACACCGGCGACGTCACTGCGACCCGGCTACTGATGGAAGGCGCAAACATCGTTCTTCCCTTCGTCGACGAGATCATGCGACTGCCATCAATATTGGAACCCGTGAAGGCAATTCTGGGTGATGACCTTCTGGTCATGGGCTCAAATTTCTTCATCAAAGAACCTGAAACGCCGGCCTTCGTCAGTTGGCATCAGGACCTGACCTACTGGGGCCTAGACGACGTATCAGAAACAACAGCGTGGCTGGCACTGACTCCGGCGACTCCTGAGAATGGTTGTATGCGGTTTATTCCGGGCAGCCATAGCGGCGCCATCGTCGACCATCGCGATACTTTCGATGATTCCAACATGCTCTCGCGAGGTCAGACGATCGCCGTCGAAGTGAACGAGGCGGACGCAGTTGACGCCGCTCTCCTACCGGGAGAAATGTCCCTGCACCACGGACGCCTCTTTCATTCTTCGGGCCCCAATACTTCGCCCGACAGGCGGATCGGTTTGGTGCTTCGGTACATAAAGCCGTCCATGCGACAGGTTTCGGGCCAGACAACGTCTGCGCATCTCGTTGCCGGCGAGGATCATTATGGACACTTCCAACTCTTGGAACCGGCACGAGAGGTAATGGCGCGTAGTGCCATAGAAGCCGCTCAGGCAGCGATCGCCCAGCGGGAGAAAATCGGGTACGCAGGCGCTGCCGATCGGGGCAGACGGACTACATAGCGCCGAATTGTGCGGCTGCGAAACCGCGGCATACCAACATCAGCAGCTTCACGCCACCAATACGCTGCCGGGAAGCGCTCCGCTATGTTGCCCGTTATCTATGACCAAGTCGCCGTTGACCACCACGTACGGAACCCCTATTGCATACTGATGAGGACTCTCGAAATCGGCTGGGTCGGCGACCGTAGCTGGGTCAAAGACAGCGATGTCGGCGAACTTTCCAGCAGCGATCACACCTCGGTCCGACATACCCAATCGGGCCGCTACTTGACCGCTCATTTTGTAAACAGCCTCCTCGAGAGTGAGCACCGCCGTATCGCGCACATACCGCCCGAGCACCCGACTGTGGGCACCGTATGACCTGGGATGCGGGCGCCCTACGCCTAGTGGGCCCGACGCTTGGATAGCCAACCCGTCCGAACCCATCATCCCCAACGGGTGGCTCAGGAACGACTTCATGTCTTCTTCGGTGCGATAGTAGAAAATAATGCTCAGCTCTGCCTCGTCACGCTCCATCAAGGTAAGTGCCGCGTCGATCGGCTCAAGATCCATCTGCACCGCAGCTTCTTCAAAGGTCAAGCCTTCAAATGGCTGGACTTCCGGTGTATGCGCCGTCGCGATTTGGAGTCGGTCCCACATCCACGGCCAGCCTCTGAACAGCCCTTCCTCGAGCATGTCCGATCGGATCTGGGCGCGCGTTGCGGGGTCCTGGAGGCGCTTCAACAACGCTGTAGTACCACCCGATTGGGCCCAAGTCGGGATGCATTGGGCGAAACCACTGTTACTCGCCGCATATGGGTAGACGTCGAAAGTCACGTCAAAACCGTCGCTTACGGCATCCTCACACACAGCGATGACGCTGTCAGCTTGCCCCCAATATGGCGGATCATTGATGGCCATATGGGAGACCTGGACGGGAACGTTAGCTCGGCGCCCGATCTCGATGGCCTCCAAAACGCCCTTGATGTGGTATCCGGCCCACATCCGAATGTGGCTGGTGTAGAAACGGTCGGGATAGTACGCCATTGCTTCGGCTAACGCCACAATCTCGTCGGTATCGCCATAGGCACTTGGTGGCAAAGTGAGACCGGTCGAGAGACCAAATGCCCCCTGTTCCATTGCTTCGCTAACGAGGCGCTGCATGGCGATGACTTCGTCCTTGCCCGCTTTGCGGTCTTCGCGCCCGACGACAGCGCCGCGTATAGCGCTGTGGCCAACCAGTGGAGCGATATTCATCCCCAGGCCGTTTTGCGCCGCGAACTGCCGGTACCCGTCTAGGTCGCTCCACGCCCAGTCGACCTCTTCGCTGTAGAGACCGCTCATCATTTCCCGTAAGGGACCGGCACCGTCTGGGTGTACAGGAAATGGGCTATATCCGCAGTTTCCGGTTACCTCGGTGGTGACACCTTGTGACACCTTGCTCATGCCCACCGGCTCGACCATCAAACTGAGGTCTGAGTGGGTGTGAATGTCGATAAAACCTGGTGAGACGACCATGCCAGTTGCGTCGATGGTTCGGGCCGCTTCCGCGTGACCAAGATCGCCGACATCGATGATCTTGTCGCCGGAGACGGCTACGTCAGCTTGATATCCCGCTTTGCCGCTTCCATCAACAACGAAACCGTTAGTGATTAATAGGTCAATCATGAGGTACCCCAAAGGTGTAGACGAAGATTCGAGTTAGCCACCATCAGTGACTTTCCCGCGAGACAGTGGAGCCACTCGACCCGACCAAGAAATCGAGGTCACACCCGGTGTCGGCCTGGCTGACGTGTTCGATATAGAGGCGGGACCAGCCGCGCGTGGCGACCGGCGGAGGTGATTCCCATTCGGCAAGACGGCTTTCGAGTTCGGAATCGTCGATATTCAAGGTGAGTAAGCGTCCCGGTACATCGAGCGTGATCATGTCACCGGTTCGTACGACGGCGAGAGGTCCACCCACCGTCGACTCGGGGGCCGCGTGTAACACCGTTGTGCCGTAGGCAGTGCCGCTCATGCGGGCGTCACTGATCCGCACCATGTCGGTCACGCCCTGCTTAAGAAGCTTCGTCGGCAGTGGCATATTGCCGACCTCGGGCATACCCGGGTAACCCCGCGGACCACAGCCGCGCAGCACCATTACTGTGTCGGCGGTGACGTCGAGGTCTGGGTCGTCAATGCGAGCCTTGAAGTCTTCGATCGAGTCGAATACCAGCGCGGGGCCGGTGTGGCTGAGTAGTTCAGGGGTCGCAGCCGACGGCTTAACCACCGCGCCTTGGGGGCAGAGGTTGCCGCGCAGAACCGCAATTCCGGCTTCGTCGGCCATTGGGTCGTCCATGGGCCGGATGACCTCGCGGTTCCAGGTCTTACGACCGGCCCATTGGTCGCGTATTGGTTGGCCGGTAACAGTGAGGGCGTCGCCGTCGAGTACATCGGCAAGCTCCGCCATCACCGCGGGGATGCCGCCAGCCTCAAAGAAGTCCTCCATAAGGAATTCGCCCGAGGGCATGATGTTGACGAGCAGCGGCAAGTGCGAACCGATCCGGTCGAAATCCTCAAGGTTGAGATCTACCCCTACCCGCCCGGCGATCGCAAGCAGATGGATAACGGCGTTGGTGGACCCGCCGATGGCGGACAACACCCGAATTGCGTTTTCGAAGGCGGCCCGGGTGAGCACCTCGGACGGACGCCGGTCAGAACGCACCATCTCGACAATGCGACGTCCGCTGTGGTGCGCCAAGCGACGGCGGCGGGCATCAGGCGCCGGAATCGCGGCGTTGTCTGGCAATGTAAACCCGAGCGCCTCGACCATCGAGGCCATCGTCGACGCCGTACCCATGGGATTGCAGTGACCCTCGCTGCGGGTCATCACTGACTCGGTAGCGACGAAGTCTGCTTCACTCATGGTGCCGGCGCGTACCTCCTCACTCATCCGCCATAGATCTGTGGCGGAGCCGAGGCGTCTACCTTCAATCCGACCAGTCAACATTGGTCCGCCTGTCACCATGAGCGCAGGGAGGTCGACCGATGCGGCTCCCATGACCATGGCAGGAGTGGTCTTGTCGCAACCCGCCAACAAAACAACACCGTCGATCGGGTTGCCACGAATCGACTCTTCTACGTCCATAGCCATCAGGTTCCGTAGCAGCATGGACGTCGGTTGGATCTGCGTTTCCCCTAATGACATAACTGGGAATTCGAGTGGGATGCCGCCAGATTCCCAGACGCCGCGTTTCACGTACTCGGCCAGGTCACCTAGGTGTTGGTTGCACGGCGAAAGCTCCGAAGCCGAGTTACAGATTCCGATCATTGGCTTGCCCGTGAATGCGTCATCGGGCAAGCCGCGCTTCATCCAGCTGCGATGTATGTAGTTGTCACGCTTTTGACCCCCATACCAGTGAGAGGTCCTAAGTGCGACGGGTGTCTCGTCGGCGGTCATGACGTGACCACACATCGGTTCGTTAGCACACCAGTTGCGGCCAGCTGGCCGGGCCGGATCTTGACTTCTTGGTTGATGCGCTGGTACACGTCAGACGACTTCAAAGATCGCTTCGATCTCAACGGCAACTCCAGTCGGAAGGGCCGCGAATCCGAGGGCACTACGAGCGTGGTGACCGAGTTCGGTGCCAAAAAGTTCGTGCAACAAATCCGAGGCTCCATTGATGACCAGATGATGGTCGGTGAAATCCGGCGCTGAGTAGACGGCACCGAGCAATTTGAGGACTCGCACGCCATCGAGCGAGCCGTGGTGGTCGTGGACCGAACGCAAAATCTTCTCGGCACAATCGCGCGCCGCTTGGTATCCCTGATCGACGGTTACATCCACACCGACAACACCCTTGGTCGTCGAAACGTGCCCGCTCGTGAAGATCAACGATCCCGTCTGTACACACATTGCCAGGTACCCGGGTTCGATCGGAGACAAATCCAATCCCTTCGCAGCGGCTTTTGCCTGTGCTCCCATTACGTTCTCATTTCTGTTGGTTGGGCGCCGGCAGATCCGGGCCAGTGATAGTCCTTAATGAAGATCTTCCGCGCTGCTGTCGGCTGTCGCCAAACAAATAACCAGGTCGCCAGGAGTAACCGGTGGACGCCTCTTGAGCGCCATAACCCAAGCATCGAAGGGCGCGTACAACTCCTCGAGTACCTGACCGTCGGTAGTCATCACGGCGCCCATAAGCTGTCCTGCGTCGACCTTCGAACCGCCCGCTAGGTCCGTGACGAAGAGTCCAACCTGGTCAACCGAGACCATGTCTTGGTCGAGGTTTCCGCCGCCGGTTACACGAAGTGGAGTGAGATGCGACGGTGGCGGGGAGTCAGCGAGCATGCCCATCATGGCTAGCACACGGAGGACACCGGTGGCATAGGTGTCAACAGATGCCAATGTCATCGGCCCAGCACCTGGGCATTCGACGTATATGGCTTGATCCACAACGCTGACGGTGCGGCCTTCGGAGCGACCGGGGTGCCGCCACACGAAGTCCGCGCCGAAGACCGACGCGGCCTGTTGCGCCAAGGACCCGGTGGCCGCAGTGTCAGCTTGGTATCCGGCAAGCAGTGGCATGTCGTGGGACTGGCCCGACGTGTGCAGGTCGATCAACAGATCGGCCCCAGCCAAAACTTCGGTGTAAAGATGGTGTGCCAGCTGAGCCGTAGGCCCGCCGTCTATATCTCCGGGAAAAACGCGCGCCAGGTTGCCGTTATCGGTTGGGTTCGTACGGCTATCCGCAGCAAATGCCGCCTCATGACAGACGGGAACAATGTCGATTGACCCACGGATCAAGCGGGTCGGTCCGGCAGCCAGGCGACCGGCAGCCAGGGGGCCCTGCGTCTCGTCGCCATGGACTCCGCCAAGGACCACCACATGGGGTCCCGATTCGGCGGCCTGGGTGGTCCAGACGTCGAATCCGCTAGCGCTCCCGGCGGCGACTCTGCGATGTACTGTATTGAACATGGTTCAGACCTCGATTTCTGCGAGAACGGACTCGATATCACTAACTTTTATGTGGCGCGGCGTGTTCTGCTCACCCAGTCGAGCCGCTGATACCGGATCCTTATGGCCAGCACCGGACAAGATGACAACTACTTCGTCTTCCGCGGCAAGTTGTCCACTTTCCATGTCGGCCAGAACACCAGCGAACGCGGCCGCTCCAGCGGGCTCCACAAACATGCCTTCCTCGCTAGCGAGCCTGCGTTGTGCGTCCCACGCTTGTTGGTCAGTCACCTCTACGACATGGCCCCCAGATCCGGTGATGGCTTCCGGTGCGTCGAAGTCAAATAGGACTGGCACCTGCAGCCCGGAGATTGTGGTGTCTATGGCACGGTCGAGAGGATCCAGAGTTCCCCCTAGCGCTCGATTGAGTGTTGGGCAGCCAGCCGGTTGCACGCCGACCAAACGTGGCATCGAGTCGCCGTGCCCGCAGCGCCGGTAACCCCGCCAAATTGATGCCAACAGGCCGCCGCCGCCAATAGGGACGTAGACCGCGGTCGCCGTGGGCCGTTGTTCGATGAGCTCAAAGGCGATTGTCTCGGCCCCGCGCATAGCTTCTGGTGCGTACCGTGCGCCGGTAAGGAAGGCCAGCCAGCCATTTCGTGCCGCCATGGTCTCGATGGCCTGGGCTACCCCTTCGATGTTGTCGAAGGATGATCCGAGTTCGGAAACGATGTTCGCTCGGGCGCCGTGCGCCAAGATTTGCTGCAACTTCCCATCGACAATTCCCGAGGCGGTGAACAACATCACGGGAAAGCCAGCGCGAGAACCGTAGGCCGCGATGGCCGCGCCCCCATTGCCCGACGACGTACCAACAGCACCGCGCAAACCATCTCGAGCGATGATCGCCGCGGCCATTGCCGCAATTCGGTCCTTGAACGAGCCAGTGGGGTTCTGATGTTCGGCTTTGAAGGAGACCGTTGGACTGGCAGGCCTGGCGAAGTGGGGAGACGTGCAGTTAAGGAGAGGCGTACCTCCCTCCCCCATAACAATGGATGCTGGGGGATCAATCTCAAGAAGCTCGGCAAAGCGCCACATACCCGAACCTTATCCGACTAGTGGTATGAATGGTTCACCAGCTGAAATCTACTCTAAATGTCGGAACCATCCGAAGCTAGAATCCAGGGGTAAGTGAAGGCTTAATGGTTAATCCAACCGCCGTCGACGGCAACTACTTGCCCCGTCACGAACGCACTGTCATCTGAGGCCAAGTAGACGAATGTGCCAGCAAGGTCTTGGGCGTAGCCGCGCTGGGGAAGAGATTGGCGTTCCGCCATCAGGGCGGCGAGGTCCGCCTCATCCATAGTCTCGAGCTCCTCTTCCATTTCTGTTCTGATGGCGCCGGGCATAACGCTGTTCACGCGAATTCCGTCGGGGCCTACCTCGCGAGCTAAGGCTCGAGTGAGACCGATGATGCCGGCCTTGGACGATACATAGTCAAGGCTTCCCGCCATACCCAGATCTACGGTCACGCTTGTCACCGTAATTATGCTCCCTCGCTCCTTGCGAAGCATCCCTGGGTACACAGCTTTGGCGCAGAGAAACGTCCCGCGAAGATTCACGGCCATGGTCTGATCCCATTGCTCAACCGAGATTTCGTGCCACGCGCACCGCCTGGAGTACGCCGCGTTGGCAACCAGTATATCGATGTCGCCGAACTCACTCTGGGCGCGGTCTACCAACCGGTCGACGTCTTTGGGTTCGCTCACGTCAGCCGCCACTTTGATGGCGGAACCGCCTGCGTCACAGATACGCCCCACTACTTCGGACGCCATGGCATCCATGCGTTCATCGGGAAACGTGTTAATCACCACACTGGCTCCCTCGCGAGCAAATGCTTCTGCCGCGGCGGCACCAATGCCTCTGGATGCTCCAGTAACCAAAGCGACACGATTTTCAAGTCTTCCCATTTGGGTTCTCCTATGTCATGAGCCCTCGGACGCGGTGCCCGAAAGGCGTATATCCTCGGCCCGCCACGCCGGCATCTATAGCGAATAGTGCGCCAGCGCCAGGCTCAGCGCGCAGTTTCGCGGCGGGTAGCCCACCGCGAGCGGTGGTAATAAACAGTCTGGTTTGATCTGGTCCTCCGAAAGCGCAACTGGTCACAAACCCTCCCGGCACCTTTATAACCCGATCAAGGCGGCCGTCAGGCATGTAACGGTGCACCGCCCCGCCGTCCCATAGCGCGACCCAAATCCCGCCTTGTTCGTCAACAGTCAACCCGTCGGGCAATAGGTCGACCGTTACAAGAGTTTCTGATCCAACGGGCAGTCCATCGGGTCCGAGATGCAAGATTTCGATGCAGTGAGAGAGTGAATCAACGTAGTAGCACTTCGTGCCATCGGGGCTCCAATCCATGCCATTCGAAAGCGCGACACCATCGCGAATCGGTGTCACAGTTCCGTCATCGGCGACACAAAACAGCGACCCGGCTTTGGCGTCGGAGCGATCAACGGTGCCCACCCACAGCCGACCGCGCGGATCACACCGACCGTCGTTCGCAAATCCGTCGCCATCAGGAGGCAGGCAGGCGATGATCGATACAGCTTTACCGAAATTATCAAAGCGGGTCACGTCTAGACCAGCAATACCCACAAGACCCCCGGCAACATCGGGCACCATCGCGCTGACCCTTTGCTCTAGCTTGGTGGACATATGGCGACCATCAGCCGCCAACTCATGCAAAACCTGGCCGTCTACGTCAAGCCATAGCATGCGCTGTCGTGCAGCGTCCCAAGTCGGGCCCTCACCAAGTTCGCACTCTGTTGCAACAACAATATTTGCAATCGTGTGCCCCACCGTCGGCATTTTCAGTCCTTGACCAGACTCGTAGCACGCGAAGCTTCGATCAGGGTACGGGTATAGGCGGTCTGGGGATCAGTCATCACTGCGGCAGTCTCGCCCGACTCGACAACCTGCCCATCTTTGAGCACGAGGATGCGATCACAGACGCGCGCAACGACTGCTAGATCGTGAGAAACGAGCACCAGAGTCAAGCCGTGTCGATGCTTCAACCCCATCAGCAGATTGAGAACCTGAGCCTGCACCGAAACGTCAAGTGCACTGGTCGGTTCATCGGCAAAAAGAACTTCCGGTCTCACCGAAAGCGCCCGGGCAACCGCTATCCGTTGCAGTTGGCCACCCGATAGTTGATGCGGGTAACGGGAGAGCACGTCGCTACTCAGTCCCACGTCCTCGAGCCAATTCTTCAGTTCTGTCGGCTCCGGTTTGCGGCGTTCCAACGCTTTCGTTGGTTCAGAAAGAGACGCCTTAATACGTAGCCTCGGGTCAACCGAACTGGCAGGACTCTGAAATACAATCTGGTTCCTACGGTAGAAGTCACGCTGGCCATTCGACAACCAATCCTTTATGGATCGACCCTCGAAAACAATGTCGCCTTTCGACGGTGCAAGCAGGCCACACAAGAGACGGACAAGCGTTGACTTACCGGACCCTGACTCGCCAACAATTCCAACCGTCGAGCCAGCAGGTATCGAAACCGCGATGTTTTGTAGCGTCCAATCTGAGCTCACCTCGCGCCGACTCGCACGTGGCCGGTAATCAAAGGAGAGATCGTCCGTCCTAAACAGGTCAGTCATTGTCGCTCCCTCCGTGGCCCACGACCTCAGAGGTGGGAAGCACGGTTAATTCGGTCGGGTTCCAGCACCTGAACGAATGGTCGCTGCTGACACTGGTAAGCGGGGGGGCAGCCGCGCATTGGTCCAGTTCGTGAGGGCAACGACCCCGGAATCGGCAACCCGACAGAAATCCACCCTGGGCAGGCACCGAACCTTTGATCGTGACGAGCCGCTCCCCAAGTGATGCGCTGATATCTTCGGGGTGGCCGGGGTTAACGTTGATGAGTGCCTCGGTATAGCGATGACGCGATGACCCAATGACCAGTTCGGTCGAGCCCGTTTCAACTAGCTTTCCGCCGTAGAGAACTGCGATCTCGTCCGAGATCGCCTGAATCACTCCCAAGTCGTGGCTAACAAACAAGACCGCCATACCCCGCTCGGCACTCAGCCGCTGCAGCAGCTCCAGGATTTCCTTCTGAACGGTTACATCCAGCGCGGTGGTTGGTTCATCGGCTATCAGCAGTTTGGGATCAGCTGCAATGGCAATGGCAATGAGAACGCGTTGGCGTTGACCCCCCGACAACTGATGGGGATATCTGCGTATCAAGTTGGCGCCGTCGGCAAGTTGGACTTGTTCAAATAGTTCTACTGTGCGCCTTTTCACGTCCTTTTTTGGCACCGTTTTGTGGAGACGAAGCGCCTCACCAACTTGCTTCCCAACCCGCATGGTTGGGTTGAGTGCCCGTAACGGATCCTGGAAAATGACGCCAACCTCAGAACCGCGAATCTCTGTCAGTTCCCGCTCTGAGCGGTTGACCATTTCTACACCAGAAATTTTGATGGAGCCGGACACAACGGCGTCGTGGGGAAGGAGACCGATGATGCTCATGGCCGTCATCGTCTTACCAGACCCGGATTCGCCGACGAGACCTAGCCGCTGCCCGGCCTGAATCGATAGATGCTCGATTGACACGATCTCGTGCGGTCCGATTGAGATGCTCAGATCATTGATTTCCAGCACTACGCACCGCCGCCCTTGGCCGATTGTTGTGGATCAAGGTACGTGCGGAGGCCGTCCCCGAGCAGGTTAAATCCGATCACGGCCAGCATGATGGTGACCCCCGGGATAACCATTAAGTACGGGGCTTGGCCAATGAGCGGCTGAGCTTCTTTCAGGAGACGCCCCCAAGACGGGGTGGGCCGTTGAGCACCAATACCTAGATAAGACAAAGCGGCCTCGATCAGGATGGCGATAGCAAACATCACCGATGCCTGCACGATAATCAGGGGTCCAATGTTGGGCAGTACGTGACGAAATAAGATGAACTTTCGCGATCTACCGTAGGCCCGGGCGGCCTCGACGAAGTCACGCGAAAGAATTTGCCGCGCCGGCGCCATCGTCACTCGGGCGGCTGTAGGGATGAACCAGAACATGATGGCAATAATTGCAGTCGTGTTTCCAGGACCCAAGGAGGTCGCCAGAACCAACGCCACTAAAATGCCCGGGAGGGCAACCCCAATGTCGGTCATACGAATAATAATGCTGCGCCAAAAGGGACTGGCGCCGGCAGCAACCAAACCGATGAGTACACCTGGAACAAGTGATGCGACAGTGGAGACAACACTGACAAGAAGTGAGTTACGTGCGCCGGCCATGATTTGGCTGGTCATGTCGCGCCCGAGCTTGTCGGTGCCCAATAGATGGCCCTCTGACCCAGGCCGCAGGAACTGGTTCGGAACATCCACTATGTCAAGGTCATACGGTGTCCAAAATATCGACAATACGCCGATGCCGACAAATAGTGCCGTGATGCTGGCACCGATCACTAGCTGGGGAGGGACACGCCGTGACGGCGTGTTGCTGCCGCTCTCCCACAAGTCGAGATCAACGCTATCGGGCGGTCGCTCTTCGAGCGCTCGGGTTTGATCAGTCATGTGATAGAGGCCGACCCGCGACGTTCGCGGATCCGCGGATCAAGTAGCCCATAGGCGATGTCCATCAAGAAATTCAGCGTAAGAATCATGAGCATCAAAACCAGCGCTAGAGACTGCACCGACAACACTTCACGTCCTCCGACGGCCACGACCAACATGCGGCCCAGACCCGGCAACGTGAAGACATTTTCGATCACCACAGCGCCTGCCAACAACGAGCCCAGCTGAAGAATCGTGACGGTTACGAGCGGAATGGATGCGTTTCGAATGCCGTGGCGCCAGGCAGCTCGCCGCAGCGTGAGACCCTTGGCCTGCGCGGTTCTTATGAAGTCTTCGTCCAAGACCTCGAGCATCCCTGAACGGACGTAGCGAACGAGGACAGCGCTCAGGGGTATGGCAAGAGCCAATACCGGCATCACCAACGATTTCAGGCCAGCACCGAGGTCCTCGGTGAGTGGCACATACCCACCAGCGGGAAGCCAGCCCAACTTAACGGCAAACAACGTGACCATCAGGAGACCCAACCAGAACGACGGAATGGCGATACCGATCTGCGACAGGATGTCCACCCACGTGCCGCGCCAGTCTTTTACGTGAATCGCCGAAAAGGTACCCAAGATGAGCGCAACTAAGGCAGAAACAGCCAATGAGGCGAATGCCAAAATGAACGTCAGTGGCACGCGGCCCCAAATTTCGTGGGCTATGTCGAATTCTGCCGCGTAGGACGTGCCCATGTCGCCCCGAAGGACGCCGCTTATCCAATCAAAATATTGCTGTACGAGAGGGGCATCCAAGCCCATCTCATTGCGAAGCGCATCTAACGCTTCGCGGGTGGCGGTTTGCCCAAGGATGACGGTTGCAACGTCACCCTTGAGCATCCGCAACAGTAGGAAGACGACGATTGAGCCCATGGTTGCGGACACAACCAAGGAGCCAATGGCGCGAACCAGAACTCGAATCATCGTTCACCTGTCATTTGCTAGTAGTTCGTTCCCGGAGTCTAATTACCCAAGAAACAGGCCGCCGAGGTCGAATTCGCTCCCGGCGGTAAACAGTTTGACGCCTTGAAGATCATCGCGCAGAGCAACCGCTTGGACCTTCGCAACAATTGGAATCAAGTAACCGGCGTCGGCATGCATCTCCACAGCCTCGCGCCGTAGGTCGGTGGTCACCGCTAAATCGGTTGCGGCATCGCCATCTTCAAGCAGCTTGTCAAAGACCGGATCGCAATACAGCGTGAATCGGCCGGGACACTTCCAGGCATCGATCGTGGCTGGACCGCTCAACGATGTGAAGGTGTAGTCCGCAACCTCACCAAGCACCTCATCGAGATAGGTGGTCAGCTCACGGCCTTCGAGCTCGACGGTGAAGCCAGCCTCGGTCAACTGTGCCGTCACGACTTCTTGAATCGGCGGGAATTCGGCGATCGTCAGGTACTTGAACGGGATCACCATGTCCGGAACGCCAGCCTCCGCCAGTAACTCACGGGACAGTTCAGGGTTGTACTCATAGGGGCAATAGTCGCTGGCCCATGGCTCGTTTGGTGGGTTAACAAAGGTGCAAGTCAGCTCTCCGAGTCCGGCAAACGCGGCATCGACGATTGGCTGGCGATCAATTGCGTGGTTGATTGCCTGCACAACCAGTGGATCTTGGAACTCAGGCGCAGTCGCGTTGAGGCTGAGGTAAGAAATTTCGAACCCAGCGACCGTAAGAATCTTGAAGTCGGCTTCTGCGTCAATTTCGTCGACGCGGTCAATCCCCTCACCAAGAATCCCGGCGACACCATCGATGTCTCCTGCAAGGAGTGCATTCAAACTGGCCGTTTCGTCGGCAATGAATCGCCATGTGACCTCAGAAAAGAAAGGAGCTTCGCCCCAGTAGTCACTGAAGCGATCCATGGCTACCGAAACATCAGGTTTCCACTCGATGAACACATAAGGACCTGTCCCTATTGGGCCTTGGGCAATTTGATCGCCCGTACCGTCTGGGACTATGGCCGAACTGATGGTAGCCATACCGTTCAAAAAGCTCTGGCTGGGCTGACTGAGGGTGACAACCACTGTGCGATCGTCGGGGGACGCAATCGACTCAACGCTGTCAAATGGCGTAGTAATGGCACCTTCTCCAGCGCGGTTTAGCTCAAGAGAATAAACCACATCGGCTGCATCGAGATCGCTGCCATCATGGAACTTGGCTTCGCGGATTGTGAACGTAAACACGGTCCCGTCTTCGCTGACCTCCCATGATTCGGCGAGCATTGGACCCACGCTGCCGTCGGGTTGTTTCTCGACGAGGGATTCAAGAACGTTGTACAGCAGGGGTGTCTTGATTGCTGTAGCTCCATTTGTGGTGTAATCCCAGTTGGCTGGTTCTTGCGCTACGGCGAGAACGAGCTCTTCAGCTGCGGGTTCCTCCTCGGCTGCGGGCTCATCTGCAGAAACATCAGCAGCAGGGGCTGTGTCGTCGCTAGTTGCATCATCGCTTGATCCGCAAGATGCGGCAAACATAGCAAATAGCAGCAGCACGGCTACCAATAGGGTACTTCGGCGGTAAATGGTCATATAACAATCCTTTCAGGACCCGTCCAATGTGTTGGTCAATGCCGATGGCTTCGACCAACACATTATTCGGAATTAAATTTGCTTCGGAAATCCAGGTCGCAGCCAGGAGTGTGGAACTTGCTCTGAGAGAGCGTGTGACAGGTACTCGTATGCGGTTCTAACAACCCCAAATGAAAACATCACGCACTTTCTCATCGCATGACTGAAACGTCAATTCCAATAGATGAACCATAGCCTACGGAGAGTGATCTGAGAACTTCACTCTGGAAAACTATGACGCCCCACAATTGGGCCCAGAAATCGCGCCGGGACACGAACCGGCCCCCTTGAGGTATTTATTTCGACAGGTAATACAAGAATTCTAAATTTTGTGTGCTTCCGAGACCGTAACAAATGGCAATTTGCAAGATCTTGGCCGGAGCAGATCAGTCGAAGAATGGGTTTGCCAAACCCCGTTGAATTTCATAGATCGAGCCTTCGTGCGGGGCGGCCGGTAGGGGCATCCTGACCGGCACATTGACCACCCGTGGTTCGATGGTCGATTCACCGGCAACAATCATTTCGTCGTAGGTCGCCAGATCATCAATCGGACTAGCGAGCGGAAATGCGTCCACGGCACCGAACTGGAACAACAACAGATTCCGAGAATGGTCCGCCCGGTTTGGCGCCGACCCGTGAACAGTTCTGACATGATGAAACGTAAGCGAACCCGCTGTGCCCACCAGTGGCACAGCCGAAGCGAAATCGAGGGTGCTCGCCAGAGTATCGATCGCCCCACAAAAGAAACCGTTCGCGTGATGGTCGTGGATCACCCCACGGTGACTTCGGGGAACCACCATCAAGGGCCCGTTGGTCTCATCAATATCGTCGAGCAATATCCCGACAGCGAGCAAGTCATCATTGGTGTGCGGATAAAACGCCCAATCTTGGTGCCACTCGACGGCGGACCCGCCGCCAGCAGCCTTCAGGTTCAGCTTGCTTTCGTGGAACCGGACTGCCGGTCCTATCAGTTGACCGAGAATTTCGACCAGGCGGGGGTGACGAACTAGAGCGGCCACGCTGGGCATTACGGCGGCGGGAGCCTTAATTCGTCTGACCCTCGGCGCCGCTGGCGTGTGGTCATCCTCAAGGTCATATACCTCGTTATTTGCGCTGATGTTAGATGCTTCGGCGAGCAGTTGCTTGAGCTCACTGCGTACCTGGCCTAGCTCCATGTCTGACACAACATCGGGTACGACCAAGTAGCCCTGTTGCTCGTAGAACGTCACGTCATCACTATTGATTAGCATCAGCAACCCTCAGAAGATTGTGTTAGCGATCTCAACGACTCGATAATCATCGTCGACGATCGGTATAGCCCGCCACTTATCGAAGGTTGTACACGGATGGGAAATACCGAATCCAACGAGATCGCCAACCGCTAGTGGATCGGCGGGATCGAGGTCCAGAAAGGCGTGTTGGTCGTGAATCTCTGCAACCCGGGCCCCTACAACGGTCTCGACGTTTGTGGAACCACGGCGACGAATCTTTTTGATAATCGGCAGCAAACCATCTGTCGACGCGTCGCGTTTGCCAATTCCCACGAGTGCCCGACCGGGCTCAGGTCGCGAGAGGACAACTCCCCAGATTTCGATGGCGGCCACCAGACGATCATCATGGCCAGTTCGCGGCGTCTCCCCCATCGGCGAGGCCTGATGCAGCGAGCCGTCGTCGTGGGTGATGTAACACCCGCTGCGGATAACAACACGCAGAGGCAAAGCTGTTTCCAGCCGTGAAAAGCGGTCAACCACATGATCAAAGAAAGCGCTGCCACCAGCGGTGACAATCAACTCAGGACTGGGCTCAAACCAGCCGTTGGCATCGATGGCGTGGGTCACTTCGACTATTTGATCGAGAAATTTCTCGACTGGCTCTGCGACAGGTCGATCGCCATGCGCCTGGATAATCCCTTCGAACCCTGAGGTTCCGGTCAGAGCCAGGTAAGGCGACCTTGCCACTTCGGCCGCGACCAGTAGTGCTTCGTCGATCGTGCGTAAGCCAGTCCGTCCTCCCGCAATACCCATTTCGAGCAACACGGGCAGTGGTCGAACAGGACGGACACGGGCCAAGGTCTCATTCATGATTTCGATGCCCGCGATGGAATCGATATAGCAAAACACCTCGAAGCCTTCCGATAGCGACTTCGCTAGCCACTCGATTTCGCCGGGAACGACAACCTGGTTGGCGATGATGACCCGATCCACGCCAGCCTCCCTCATCATTTTGGCCTGCCACGTCGTCGCCGCCGTCATTGCCCAGGCACCGTCGCGAAGTTGGCGCCGGAAAAGCGCCGGCGCCATGGTCGTCTTGCCATGCGGCGCAAGCGACACATTGCTGCGCTCACAAAAGCGTTCCATTGCCTTGCTGTTGTGATCGATCGCAGACTCAAACAAAACCGCGACCGGGTACGGCACATCGTCATCAAAGATCGACCACCCGATCCCTTCGTCTGAACCGAGGGGGAAGCCTTTGCCGTTCACCACTGCTAGCTGATCTCTACCAGGGTTCGCTTCGAATTCTTGCTGTCGTTCAAGATCCATGATGCAACTCGCCTCTAGGCGTCGTGGTTATGGTTGCCTGCAGAATACCGCAAGAGGCGCCAGAATCGTTCCAAGGAGAGAAACGATTGTTCCATTCTGTAACCTGGTGGCACCCAAACCTGGACGTGCACGGTGTTCGTCCGCTTCGTGGCGACTCCGATGACGTACGGCCGCCCGAATTTGGTTAGAGGAACGAGACAGCGCAATGTCCAGAACTATCACCGTTGCCGCAGCCCAGTCTGGGCCGGTCCACCGAAACACCACCCGGGCAGAAGTCGTCGAGCGAATGCTTATTCAGATGCGTCAAGCACACCTGGCTGGCTGTCAACTTGTCGTTTATACCGAATCTGCTTTGACCGCTTTCTTCTCCCACTGGTGGATCGACGATGAGGACGAACTCGACACGTGGTTCGAAACCGAGATGCCCGGACCCGCTACCCAACCCTTATTCGATGAGGCTGCACGACTGGGGATCGGCTTTTCGTTCGGGTACGCGGAACTAGCCAAGATCAATGGCCATACCAAACGATTCAACACGAGCATCCTGGTTGGCTTGGACGGAAATGTGGTGGGCAAACACCGAAAGATCCACCTGCCCGGACACATCGAACATCGCCCTCTTAACCCGTTCCAAAATCTTGAGAAACGGTACTTCGAGGTCGGAGATCTTGGGTTCCAAACGTGGGACGCATTCGATAGCACCATAGGAATGATGATCTGCAACGATCGGCGATGGTCGGAGTCGTACCGGCTCCTTGGCCTCAGCGGAGCCGAGATGATTCTGATCGGCTACAACACACCTGACAACATCCCAGAATATCCAGAGCTCGATCGTCTCGTTGGATTCCAACACGAGTTGTGCATGCAAGCGGGCGCCCTTCAGAACGCGACGTGGGTGATCGCTGTTGGTAAGGCTGGCGTCGAAGCAGGCGTAAGCATGATCGGCCTCACCTCGATCATCGCTCCGTCGGGAGAGATTGTGGCGCAAAGCACGACACTCGGGGACGAGCTCGTAATCCATGAGTGCGATCTCGACCAAGCGATGAGGTACCGGCAATTCCTTGACTTCGAGCAGAACCGGCGACCCGAGCTTTACGGGCGGATCGTCCAGTAGTCAGACGGCTCAAGCTCGGGCTCAGTTTTCGGACAGAAAATCACGAACGAGTTGTAGGCCGACGCTTCTCAGCTGTTTAACGACCGCCGGCACCTTGTCCACCGTGAGCCGATCCGCTGGAGCGCTCACGCTGATGCCGCATAGGAAAGGCATGCCTTGAAGCGCCATAGCGATGCATCGACCATCAGCCTGATTCTCAAGTTCGTCGACCGCGTACCCCTGCTGTCGAACGGCGACGAGCGCTGCCAAGTAGTCGTCAGGCGTAGTGATTGTGTGGTCGGTGAACGGGGTCATCTCAACGGCTTTCAACATCGCCAAGACACGCTCCTCGGGCAACTCAGCCGCCATCGCTTTGCCCAAAGCAGTTGAATGAATGGGAGCCCGATCGCCAACCCGGGCCGCGAGACGCATCATCTTACTGCTCTCAAAAACAAGACTGTGAACAACCATCGGCCCTTCGAGAACACCCAGGTTTGCTGACTCGCCAGTGTCATCGCGTAGGCCTCGAAGCGGGCCCTCGGCCTGCGCGAGAAAGGCTTCCAACTGACGGGCGTTATGCGGTTGGAACGCCAATCCCACTCGGTACAACGCGGTCTCCTCGTCACGCTCTATGTAACTGCGAGCCTCAAGAGCCGACAGGTAGCGAAACGCCGAACTCTTCGGCAGTGACGTGATTGAGGCGACATCGGGGAGCGAAACCCCTTCCCGCGTCCTCTGCAACAGATCGAGGATGTCGCAGACACGTTCGACGGCGCGGATGGGGTAGGTATTCGATGAATCGTTCGGCGTTGTCTGGCTGGATGTCGTCGTCTCATTGTTGGTCATCGTGTGAAATCCTCGAGATTGAGATCGGCGTCATGCAGTTCGGTCCGAACTGTTCGGCGTAAGTGCGTCTTTTTCACTATGCAAAAATCCTGTCAGGTCGAGTTCTAACCCGGTCTTGTCAGCACGCCTCATCACCATTCCGCTTACGAAACCGCGGTGCAGGGACCTAAATTCCACGTTTGCTGACAAATCCCTTGAAACGATGCTAGGTGCACAAAGCACCAACTACTTGGAGACTAACCATGCCACCTACTTAGAGACTAATCATTCCGCGGAACGAAACAGCGGGTTCATCAATCGCACCGGGCATGTATACCCTCTGGACCAACCGGAAGGAAGGGTCACCAAGGCGCTAAACCAGTGTTGCATTGAAAAAATATCTGGCGCTGTGCGCATCATGTTCGGGTGTCTCTGACCCCAGGCAAGGACCCTCAGCGGCCCAACGGAACGGTGTCGATCAGGTAGACCAGCTTGGATAACCGCACACTGGTCCCACAAAACAACCAAAGGGCCGGACCGCCCGTAGGTGGTCCGGCCCTTTGGTTTGGTCTTTAGCGGTTTGCTAGTGCTTCCAACAGTTGTGGGAGGACCTTGTGGACATCGCCCACAATGCCCAAGTCGGCGACCCCGAAGATGGGGGCTTCGCTGTCTTTGTTGATGGCAATGATGGTTTTGGAACCCTTCATGCCAACCATGTGCTGGGTAGCACCAGAAATACCAGCGGCAATGTAAAGATCAGGCTTTACTACCTTGCCGGTCTGGCCGACCTGATAGCTGAAAGGAACCCAACCGGCGTCGACAACAGCACGAGATGCGCCAGCCGCTCCGCCCAGGGCTTTAGCCAGATCTTCGATAATGCTGAACTTCTCGGCATCGCCAAGACCACGGCCACCAGAAACAACAATCGCTGCTTCGTCAAGCTTCGGGCCATCGGACTCTTCGACGTGACGGTTCACAACCCGGGCGCCACCAGTGGCACCCAGATCGGGCACGGCAAGTGGAGCAACCTTTGCGGCACCACCGTCAACCGAGACAGCTTCGAATGACTTCGGACGAACCAAAAAAATTCCCGGCTTATCGGAGGTGAAAACCGTCTTGACGTTAGTTACTCCACCAAAGATTGGCTCGGTAGCAATAAGGCTGCCTTCGCCTGCTTCGAGATCGACCACATTGGTAATGACCGGAGCGTCGAGCTTCACCGAGAGACGGCCCGCAATATCGCGGCCATCTTGGGTGGTACCAAACAAGATCGCATCCGGAATGGCACCGGCACCAATAGCCGCAGCAAGACCAGCAGCAAGCGCCGGCCCGGCCAAACCACCGTCGAGGTCACCGGTGGAGAACACAATGCTCGCACCGTGAGCGCCAAGTTCGGCAGCAACAGCATCAGCGTCGCCCACCATGACACAGCCAACGTGTTCGGCCAACTCGCGGGCCTTAGCCAACATTTCGAGCGTAATTGTGGCGACCTTGCCGTCGGTCGCTTCTGCGTGAACCCACAACATCGTCATCAGATGACCTTCAATTCTTCCAGGAACGAAACAATATTTATGTACGCTTCGCCTTCATCGACGATTACTTCGCCCGAGCCACGCTCCGCAGCGGCCTCAACAGCAGTTATCTTCTGGCCACCACCAGCCCAACCAACCTGCTCGGCGGTGAAACCAAGATCGGCGACCGTGAGGTTCTCTACCGGCTTGGATTTGGCGCCCATGATGCCTTTAAACGACGGATAACGAGGCTCGACAACACCAGCCGTCACCGACACCAGGACAGGTAATGGACACGTGACGTCGTCATAGCCAGCTTCGGTTTGCCGTTTCACAGCAACGACGCCATCGGCAACCGTGATCTCCTTAGCGAAGGTCACCGAAGGAATACCTAACAGTTCAGAGATCTGCGCAGGAACCGTTCCGGTGTAACCATCGGAGGACTCGGTAGCGGTAAGGACCAAATCAGCTTCCACCCGCTCGATGGCCTTAGCCAACATCTTGGCGGTTCCGAGGGCATCGGTTCCGGCCAAAGCCTCATCAGAAATCAAAATGGCGTCATCAGCGCCCATGGCAAGCGCAGTACGCAAACCGTTTACCTCGGCATTGGGAGCCATAGAAATCAAGGTCACCGTGCCGCCACCGGCGGACTCAGCAAGCTGGAGGGCCATCTCAACACCGTACGAGTCGGACTCGTCGAGGATGAGCTTTACATCGCGCTTCAAGGTGTTGGTCTCAAGATCGAGCGCACCAGGATCCGCGGGGTCGGGGATCTGCTTCACACAGACAGCAATCTTCATAGGTGCAGTTTGCGTCACGGGGCGCCCGTTATGCAACCCACGGGTAACTTAGCGAAAAAAACTGCGTCAAAATCCAACCTTCGTCGGCGATTCATTCGCAATTTCGGGGCCACATGTCACGTTGAACGCCATCACCAGGCGGGTTCGGTACCCTCACACCAGTGAGAATTCAGCTCATAGTCAACCCCTTCGCCTCCTCGGTTACCCCGCGCGCTCGCGTCATTCTCGAGCAGGCTCTGAGTGCCCACCACGATGTATCGATCGTTGAAACCAAACGGCGGGGCCACGCCACAAGGTTGGCGCAGTTCGCGGCATCCGATGGCGTCGATATTGTCGCAGTCCTCGGTGGTGATGGTACGCAGAACGAGGTTGCCAACGGTTTAGCCCATACCGATACCGCTCTGGCCACGCTGCCGGGCGGATCAACGAACGTCTTCGCTCGCACACTGGGACTGGCCGACGATCCGGTTGAGGCAACCCAACAAATTCTCCAAGCCATCGAGGCAAACAGCATCACTTCGGTAGGACTAGGTGCGGTTAACCGCCGGTACTTTCTTTTTCATACGGGCATAGGGTTCGACGCGGCACTGATCGAACAAGTCGAACGACGCGGCAACCTCAAGCGATATCTCAACCATGCGCTTTTCGTCTACGCAGGCCTCACTACGTGGTTGTGGCACTATGACCGAAAGCAGCCGAGGTTTACCATCCGTTTCCCCGACGGAACCGAAGTAACCGACGGGTACTTCACTATCTGCATGAACACCAACCCCTACACCTATCTGGGTTCCAAACCCTTTGACATTGCCACCGAGGCCACACTCGATCGTGGCCTGGTTGCCATAACGATGCGCTCGTTGAGCGCTTCGAAGTTGGTACCAGCGCTCATTGGGGCGTTGCGCTCGCCCGACTCACTCCAATCAAAGAGCCACATCGACTACCAGCACGACCTTTCTTCGTTCGAGGTCATTGGCCATGCGCCATTCCCCTACCAGGTCGACGGCGACTTTCTTGGAACCGTCAGCGCCCTGCGCATCAGCCATGAACCCGACGTACTCCGCCTGGTTCAGCCACTGACGTAACCCCCGGTCTAATACCCGCGATACTTGCTCTCGATGCACGCTCGCCTTGCCATTGTTCTCATCACTGGAGTCTTAATCGCGGCCGCATGCTCGGTCAGTCTTGACATCGTGTCCGACGAATCCCAGGCCATCGATACCGCACCTACCGATGAACCAACGACCGACGCAGGGAACACCCCCGAACTTGAGGAGTCTTCCTCCGACCCGATGCCGGAGTTACCCGGGTCACCCGGTTTAGGCGACTCACTGTTCCCCGAACTCGGAAACGGTGGGTTTGACGTTTCAAACTATGACATTGCCCTGGAGTGGTCGGCGATTACTCGCGAGATTGACGCCACCGTCACCATGTCTGCTTCGGCCCAAGAAGATCTGACCACGTTTAATCTTGATTTCGACGGACTGACGGTCGATCAACTCCAAGTCAATGACGACGCAGCAACTTTTGTTCGCAGCAACGGCGAACTCACGATAAGGCCACCAGAACCCATCTTGGCCGGCGAAGAATTTGTGGTCACGACTACCTACCACGGACTCCCGGGGGAATCGCGTGGACCAACCACCTCGCCGGTCAACGGATGGACAGACACGGGATCTGCGATCTACGTAGCGGGCGAACCCACGGGGGCCGCTGGCTGGTTCCCGGTCAACGATCATCCCCTCGACAAAGCGCTCTACAGCTTCACAATCACCGCCGAATCATCGTTCGAAGTCATAACCAATGGCCTACTCCAATCCCAAATCGACAACGCCGACGGCACGACAACCTGGTTCTACGAATCTGGGTTCCCCATGGCTAGTTATCTGACCACGTTGGCGATCGACAATCTCGTTTTTGTTGATGCCCCATCGGTAAATGGGGTCATTATCCGTCATGCCTTTAACGAGGTTGTTGCCGCTGATGCAACGGTCGACGTAGAACCGCTCGGCGACATGCTGGCTTACTTCTCGACCATATTTGGCCCCTACCCATTTGAAGCCTACGGGGTTCTCGCCGTTGACGACGCCATCGGCGGAGCCCTTGAGACCCAAACGCTTTCGGTTTTCTCAAGCGACATGTTGTCGGGGTCAGGAGGATTTTTTGCCGAAGCCACGCAAGCTCATGAGCTTTCCCATCAATGGTTCGGCGATTCCGTATCGGTCGCCGATTGGACCGACATTTGGCTGAACGAAGGATTCGCTACCTATGCCGAATATCTGTGGTTCGAGCACCTCGGTTACCCGATCGACACCATGATCGCGTCACTGCCCACATTCAGAGACCCGCCCGGGTCGCCCGCAGCAGACGATATTTTCGCGAGCACGGTATATCTCCGTGGTGGAGCCACTCTCCATGCCCTCCGACGCAATATCGGCGATGACGCCTTCTTCGAACTTCTTCCGGCGTGGACAACAAAGTTCGCCTATAGCAATGCACGCACCGCTGACTTTATTTCTTTGGCCGAAGAAATCAGTGGCCAAGATCTACAGACCTTCTTTAACCAATGGCTGTACCAGCAAGGCCAGCCTGAGTTACCTAACTAATTTCCGAGGGCCCGCAGCGCCAAAGCCGGATCATCGGTGATAATCCCGTCGACCCCATACCCCGCCAAGCGAATAATCGTCTCCACATCGTTGACCGTCCACACGTTCACCGCTAAGCCAGCATCGTGGGCTCGTTCAACAAATCGCCGGTCGGCGATCGTCAGGTAAGGGTTGACCGCAGCGTGACCTTCGACCACCGCCCGTTCGATTAATTGTTGTGGGTCGAGGACGTCGAACACGATCGTAGCCACAGGAATGGTGGGGTCGATGGCCTGAAGCCGGCGAAGTGAACCGGTGTTGAACGACGACACAAGGACGTCGTCTGGTGTGCGGAATGCCGAAACCAGCCCAGCGACGGCCACCGCAACAGTGTTGTCCTCGTCGTAATCGGGGTCGCCAGGGAAGTTCTTGATCTCAACATTTAGCCAAGTGCCGGTGCAGGTTTCCAGCGCCTCGACGAACAGCGGAATGCTTTCCGGTAAGTCACCGGACAATGTCTCAACGATGACGCGCCCATCGGGCAAGTGCGCATCGTGATGCACCACCAGCACATCGTCGCTTGTGCGACGCACATCGAGTTCGATGCCGTAGGCGCCTTGATCGATGGCTAACTGGAAGGCTTCGATGGTGTTCTCCGGGGCTGCGGCCCGGGCACCGCGGTGCGCAATGATGACGGTCACACCTCTGACTTTACGCCGCTATCGACGCCGCCAAGAAAAAACTCAAAAGATCTGCCCAGTACGCACAATTACCCTTGCGGTAGCCGCTTATCAAATGTAAGTTCCGAAGGGTCCGGTTTTGCTTGGGGGGGGAACCAGCAAAGACGGGCACACAGACATCCCCGTCTGTACTGACAGGAGAATTCGTGGCTTTAACATTTCCTACGTCTTTGGACACCCTCACATGGCACAACCAATCAGCGTGCCGAGACACCGATCCTGGGCTGTTTTTCCCCATTGGCGCAACGGGAGATGCAATCGAACAGATAGCCCATGCCAAGGCGGTCTGCGACATGTGCCCCACCAAGCGACCATGTCTCGACTTTGCCCTAACCACCAATCAGGATTCTGGGGTCTGGGGTGGCGCTTCGGAAGAGGAACGGCGAACAATTCGACGTCGGCTCGCTCGCGACCGTCGGGCGGCAAAGCTCGCCTCGGCTGTACTGAGGAACTAGTCCTGGTTCACACCATTTCTGGTTAATTTACGTCAGCAACGGAAAGCTAATAGCAACCGTTGTTCCGGGATGGGGCTCTCCAGGATTAGTCGGCCGGTAATTTAGCGTCCCGCGCAGTTCGGCTGTGACCAACGTGTGAACAATGGTGAGCCCCAGATCGGGGTCGGGTTCTGTATTGGCGTCACCCAATCCAATTCCGTTGTCACACACCGAAACCTGAACCTGTTCACCATCGTTTGCCATACACACCGTGACAACCTGAGTCTGTACCTCGGTGGCGTCGGTGAAGGCATGTTCAACCGCGTTTTGCAGCAACTCCGTGAGCACCACCGCCAAATGGGTGGACTGCTCGCTAGACAACGCTCCTGCGTTGCCTTCGACATCGAAGCGAATTGGGTGGTTGGGATCAACCAACCCCTCTTCGACGAGACGAACTAGCGGCCGCACTATGTCGTCAAAGGGGGCCGCGTCGCCTGATTCCTGCGACAAGATCTCGTGCACCACAGCAATGGACTGAATTCGACGAACAGACTCGTCAATTGCCATCTTGGCATCGGCCCCGACGAGCCGCCGACCCTGAAGCCGCAACAACGAAGAAATAGTCTGCAAATTGTTCTTCACCCGATGATGAATCTCGGCGATTGTGGC
>Ga0115000_10000386_pt1 | contig 41280 bp, 29 predicted proteins | sample ArcticOcean_MG_C_6_FD_89690 | JGI IMG/M metagenome (GOLD analysis project Ga0115000, IMG submission 89690) | Marine microbial communities from western Arctic Ocean - ArcticOcean_MG_CB8_128 | ecosystem: Environmental > Aquatic > Marine > Oceanic | place: Arctic Ocean: Canada Basin | collected...
AAGTGGGCCAACTCTTCTGCTTTTGCCAGCCGCACAAAAGGAGAGCACTTCGTTCTAGAATTTATTCTTCTAAAAACGGGGGAATGTTAGAAGCCGGGACACCGAACTAGAAATGCGAGTACCAGCCTGTGGTCACAGACTCGTGACCACAGGTGTGCGACGTAAAACCCAAGCACTTTCTAGTTCTGTCCAAATCCTTCTAACTCTGCTTCTAAAAGTGAGGCTACTCTTCTGCTTTTGCCAGCCGCACAAAAGGAGAGCACTTCGTTCTAGAATATTTCCTTCTAGAAATGAGGGGATGTTAGAAGCCGGGACACAGAACTAGAAATGCGAGTACTTTCACACACATACACAAATGGTACTCGCATTTCTAACTCATCGGCACAACCCGCTGCGACCGCGTAACACGTTGATGAGAGTCAATCTTCAGTGCCGACATGATCGATTCCAAGTCCATGTACTCATTCATGCGCGTAGCGTAGGGGATCACACGCGCATTGTCCCACCAATTACTCTGAATGTGCCACTCGGCGCACATCAAGTGGAGGTCTTCGTCACAGGGCGTGCACAACACCATCTCATCGGGAGAGATGTGCTGTCCGCATGCATCACATGTAATCTTGAGCATGAGTCTGTGGCACGAATCCTAGAAAGACAAACCGCAAGAAGATCAAGCCCCAACGGCCGTCTTGTTGGATTCTTGCATGAAGACGAGCGCAGCGTGTCGCTGCCGCTGCGCTTCGTCGTGCTTGGCTGCCTTGAACACACAGATTGCCATTAATGTGTCATTAAACGTGACATTCTTGGGCATGATTGCGCCCTTGTATTCTGGATCGGGGTGCGGACACGGCGCCACTGCGTCCGTATCTTCGACAAGGCACATTCGCAACGCGGACACGAGGGCCTTGTGGGTCGGAGAGAATCTCCCCATGACGACATCGTCCTGAAATCCTGGCGAGAAGAGCGGGCTTGTGCCAATCTGCTGCACGAGCTCCTCCGCCACCGCGTCGACGACTCGGCGTTCCTTGAAAAAAGCCAACCATTCAGCGGTGGGGAACTCCCCACCCTCATTGCACGCGTCCATCAGGTCCTGCTCGATCTCGGTATGCATGAGCCATGTGTGGTTGTCCATTTCCACTTTTTCGTCTTGGAACATTTGTAACATTTGTGTCCTGTGTGTGTCCTGTGGTGGTATCACGACTTCTTAAAAATGAAGTAGTGCACAAGCCGCAAGACGCACGTGACACACTCAAAACGCCGCGTTGCAAATGTACACTTCCTTGGCAATCGAGTCGCGCAGCAGCGCCTCCTGCATCGTGTGAGAAAGCTTTGACCACACAACGTCGTGAATCATCAGCTCGTCGATGTTCTTGTAGGTCAACAACTTCTGTGCCACCATTTCCATCGTGTCGCCCGGTTCGACGAGGTTGAAGTTTTCGCGATCGCCGTATCCTGGAAACGGATGGTTTCCGAAGTAGAGGTTTTCTTCCACGTCGCAATCCTCCCAATCAAAGCCGAAGCAGCTCGTATCCATCAGGTAGACACCCCCACAAGTAGGCAGCTTTTCGCACTTGCCGATTTTATTATACGTGGCATCGGAGCCAATGCAAGTGGCCGGGTCGATGGACGTGCGCTTCTCGACGCACGCCTCGTTGGAAAAGCTCCACGTCATGAGCAGATGGTACGTGGGCTTGAACGGGTCGGGTACACTCTTCACCAGCAAAACCGGTGAAGAGGTCAGCTTGTCGGCGAGCGCCTTGCGAGCATTCGACATGCGCTCCTTTTTGATGGTATTGTCGACGTTCCACCAGTCTTTTCCAAAGGTTGCTCGGCACCAAGTTCGGACAGTTTTGACGTCGTTGGTTGTGGTCCTCGGCATTTTGGGTTTGGAGTTTCTCTGGTTATTATAGAAGTATACACAAGCCGCAAGACACACACACACTAATGACGACCTTAACACTCGCGACGAAGCTGTGAGACGGTTTCCGCAAACGCAATGTCTGCGGGGGTCACCTTGGTCGGTAACAAATTCAATGCGCGTGCGCGATCGAGCACGTCGGTTGGGTTCCATGACACGCACTTGGACTTCTTTCTGATCTTAGGAATGCGGTACGGGACCGTTGTCGATTTGGACTTGCGCTGCAGCGGCATGGTTGGGTCGGGGGGATGCGCTCTAGACACAAAGAAGACACACTCCGCAAGAATGTACATGTTCCGTGGTTACACCCCCCATAAAAGGGACGTCCGCTATTTAACCCCCCCCACCCCCCCCCTGATGGCCGGTCCCAACCCTCCCGGTTAGGGCGTTGGGGACGCAACCCCACCGCTTGGTTAATTCTCCGACTCGGCAGTGGGCAGACCCCCCCCCAAACCACAAACACCACAACCACCACCACCAAACACACGCACACACCATGGCCGTTGCGCTCACCGACAAAGACTGGGACCGATCGATCAAGAACTCCCACAGGTTCCCGAACCGACCGACTGTGAGGTCACCCGCGTCGATTGCCAAGTCGCCACCATCGCTTAAGAGGTCGCCGATCACGTCCCCTGCATTCTTCTCCAAGACGAGTGAGATCGAACGTCTCCATGAGATTGCCAACGCGCTCAAGCGCAAGTCCAATGGACCCGGATTCTCACTGGAGCCAAGCACAGCGGCGCGCAAGGGCCCCGCTCCGGTAGTCCACGACTACAGCCGCTGGATCCCACTCGTGCGCGCCGAGCAAGACAATGGACGCGAACGCTTTCGCAAACGCTTTCTGGCCGAGGTCATCGTGCCCCGTTGCGTCGACCTGTACGATGACAAGGGCGAGCTCCTTGCAGCCCACGAGGCGGAGATTACACGCGAGTGGGAAAAAACCGCCTCAGCCTACCAGCGGCAGCGCAAGGATGAAGAGCTGCGCCGCTACGCTGCCAAGGAGCCCGTCTCCGTGGAGACCCTGCTCGACAGCCTGCGGGCGCTGCCGATTAAAAACGTGGTAACCATGCTCGACAGCGCCTGCAACCAAGAGTCGGTCAACCTCGACGCAATGGAGGCTGCCGAGAAGATCATCCTCGAGGAGCGCGGCGACGAGATCGATGCCGAGCGCGCGCGCCAGCAGCACGCATTCGAGGTGGCCGAAGGCATCGCACCGGCACCCAAGCGCCAGGCGTCCGAGGTGGGTCCGTTTGGGGAGACGGCGGACACCCACGACATCGTCTACGAAAACGTCAAGTCGGGTGCGGGCAAGGGCCAGACCGTGCCGCTTCGGACCTGGGTGCCAAAGTCGAAGATCACCCCGGTTGCAGAGGATGACCTCATCCCGTACTCGGACTCGTGGCACGGCATCGACTGGGGAAACTGAGGCACTTTTGAAAAGTTTAGAGTGCGAGTACCGTTTGGTCTAAAAAATCCTGTGGTTGCGGTGGGTGAAAGGGATTTCTGATAAAAAATACAAGCACCATGAGCGAAGAATAAAAAATCCGACATGCCAACCAGGGCGGGTAGAGATGCTAGAATGGTTCTCGGGTTTTGATGCAGTAAAACCCGAGTACCGTATAGTGTAAAAAATCTTGTGGTTGTGGCAATGGGGAAGCAATTCTGAGAAAATACAAGCACCTTGAGCAACCAACACCACACACGGAATGTCTCACTCAAATGGGTTCTCGGGTTTTGATGCGGTAAAACCCGAGTACTCTTTACGCCTCCACCTCCACCGCCACCTCCTTGGCCCTCTTTGGCTTCTTGTCCGGCTTGAGCGACGTGTTCACCACGGGCGGCATGAAGCCCGTCGCGTCGGAAATCCGCTTGTTCACCGAGTCAGATGCGGCCTGCATCGCCTTGACCGAAACCTTTAGGTGCTTGGCCACGCGCTCGTCAGTCGACCCCGGCTTTGCCTTTGAAAACGTCTTGCGCAGCTCGTTTGCGGTGCCAAAGATTGTCTGGGCGTAGGCAATGCACGCCGCTTCGAGCACATACGCGGCCGAGCGCGTCACCGAGGGCAAGAGTGGGTACTTTGCAATCTCGGCACTCGAATCGCACCGCAGCAACGCGGCCTCCTCCTCGATGAGCGCCGACGCGTTGGCGCCCGCACCCGACGCCATGGCCTTGATGGTGTGCGTCGACAGCGCCCTGTTTCCACGGAACTTTGGGCTCATGCGTCCATTCTTCATCTTGTACGACTTCTTGTTGGACTTTTTCAAAAAGAGTGGGCACGTGTGCGCCGTCGACCACATCTTCTTTTCCGCGGTGCGATTTTGGTAGCTGGCATTGAGCGTGTTGAGCAGCGAGCGCTTGAGCGCGGGCGTCTCCCTTTTTGCGCGCGGAAACGGTGGCATGGTGTGTTGCGCGTGCACGTTTCCACACAAGCGCCGATCCAGAAGCTCAGGGTTAGCGCGGCGCCTGAGCGCGCTCCACCAACCACCCCAATGTACGTGCCACGTCCGCGATGAGTTGCAGATGCGGATCATTCTGCACACGTATTCCGCGCCAGTGATCATCGAGCGCGTTTAAAAATTCTTGGCGATTGTCGTGTGTCGCGTCCGGTTGAACAGTTGCATGCGCATGTGCAAAGCGCTGTGCGGCCGCGGGTATCTGCAGGGGCGCCTCGCCCATGACCACAGTGGGCACGACACTGACACCCTCGTTGCCACCAAACGAGATCACGAGGCTAGGCGCGAGCGCCACGAGCAAGAGCACGAGCAGCAGCGCGAGCATGCACACACAAGTGCGCGTTGGCCCGCGCGAAGTGGTAGAGGGCAGCTTGGGTAGCGCGTAAACGTCGACGGATGTTGACATTTGATTGGGTGCTCGTTTGGAAACTAGACGCACCACGCTCGCGGCTTTGGCTAGCGCAGATTTGGCCCACGGGTGGGTGCGTCTAGTAGCAAGGGTGTGGATAATGCCCGTTGAGCACTTGCGGCTCGACACGTCCATCCCCTTTTCTGTCGAAGCCCTGGACGCGCTGCGCGGGTTTGTGCGACCACCGGCTCGCGCATTGGTCTCGCCCAATGAAGGCGGCGACGACTCTGCGCAGGCGACAACCCTGCTAAATGCCAACAAGCGCTCCATGCGCCGATACGAGCACGACGGCACGCGCGTGGAGCGCTGGTCCCGAATCGGGTTTGTAATAATGGGGCTCTTTTTTGTCATTTTTGTCGGCATTGTCATCGCCATGATGGGAATGCTCTACGTGCGAGTAAATCACGTGCTCGACAGGGTGGATGGAGAGGATATGGACGCAATGGTTGCACACGCCGTCGCGAGCGCCAAGAATGTCGAAGATGCGACGATCAACATGGCCAGGGCCTCGGGCGTGGCGCACGCACTGGCGCTGCAGGTGCAGCCGAGCGTTGCGCACGCGCTAAATTCGACGAATGACATGATAGACCAAGCGCGATCCTTTGCAGTGCACCCACAGTGGACCATCAGTAGCGGTTGAATTCTTGCGGAGTGTAGTTTTGGCTGGAGAGTAAAGAATCATGGACAATTGGTACGAGAGTGTTATGACCGACTTGCACAATGCGTGTCATGTCCTCAAAACTGCACACGCGGCCGAGGTCGAAGCCACCATGGCAGTCACGCTTGCCGACATTGCTCACGATAATGGGACAACGTATGCCTCTACTGCGGGTAAGTTGCTCAAGGAAGGTCATACCATCGCTGTCCGGGAGGTCAACGAGAGCGAAGCCCGTGTCAGGGAGGCGATTGAGGGGGAGCCAACGCACACGTATGTCTACGAAGAGACAATGACCGCATACGCGGCCAAACTAAAGGAGCGTTCCGAGACGCTCTACGAATGCCACACAAAGACGCTCGTCGTACGCCACCTGCTGGATACGCGTGCCAAGAAGCTGCAGGCTTGCAAGCGCCACCTCGTCTCAATGGTCCAGAATCGCACGACTGCAGAATTGGAGGTTGCACGCATCTCGAAGCTCTACACCGACGGGCTTGCGGATAAAGACAAGCTGCTCGAGCAGCAGCTCGAGTTTGTCCGCATTGGAAATGTGGACGCGTCGCCGGATCATAACAATGCGTACCTGAGCTTCATGAACGATTTTGCGAGACAGTGCACGCTCTTTGACACCACGCCCAAGAACTTGAACGAGACAAAAGATGTGGTGCACAAGGCAGTGTGCGAACTCGTGGAACGCGTCGTCGATGCGGCCAATGCGACCAATGAGAGCACGCGCGACGAGTCCGAATAGTTGCTCGGGTTTTACGTCGCGCACATTGTTGAAAATATCGACTTCGACCTCTTCGTCGAAGTCGATAATGTGCTCGCCTAGTGCGGTGAAGACCAACGTAAAACCCGAAGCACTTTGTAGCGGCGTGTGTGTGTTTTTTAAAACCTTGACCAAGTCAGAGATAACCGGTTTCTGAGGCCATTGTAGAGAAAAAAACGTAGCACGCGTGTACAAATGGAGTACACGCGCGTGCCCACGGTCGTCGATCCAGAATTGCAAAGCGTGCGACAAACCTTCAAGCCCAGAGCTGTGGCCATGAAGCAGCAGGCCAATGTCCTAGTTGGAAAGGCGACGGGTTGCCAAAACGGATGGATGCCCACAAAGTGGAACCGTCAGGAGTGGTCCTTTGTTTTGTCCTGGTTGGTACAAGTCGGTGTGCTCACCGTGTCCCTGGTGGCAATGCAAAAGGAGGGCATACCCGAGGTGCTCTCACTGGTCTTGCTGCTCGAAACAATCATTCAAGGTATAGAGATCACGTGGTACACCACCGTGGGCCTGCTCTATGTCTGTGGACGAGCATCGATTGACGTTGGCTATCGCTACCTTGACTGGGCCATTTCAACGCCGCTGATGCTGACAACTCTAATGTTTTTTGCACTCTGGGAAGCAAACCGGTGCGTGCGCAATGAAGACCTCCTCGGCTATGACAGCTCACGTGTGTGGGCCCTCGTCGTCATAATTGCATGTGATTGGCTCATGCTACTGGTGGGCGCCGCCTATGCCAACGCCAAGCCCGACGGCACGGGCATGTGGGCGCGGCTCGCACGCTTCTACGACTGGCTGATCTTCTGGAGGAAGCGCAAGGGCGACGGACTCTTCATTGGCTGGATCTTCTTCTTTGGCGCCTTCACGCCCCTCTTTGTCATGATAGCCACGGACCACTTTAAAATCGGTGGACAACTTTCCATTATTCTGAGCTTTTGTGCGTGGTCCGTCTACGGTGTCGTCGCCGTTGCGAAAGACTGGTCGAAGAGTATCACGTCGCGCACGGCAAATACTCTGTACAACTACCTCGACATAATCTCAAAGAACATCATGGGCATCGTTGTCGCCATCGTCGTGCTCAATGGCGACTACAAACCCGCAGACCTTCAGTGCACTTGGGTCGAGAACCGGCCATGGGAGTTGAGCGTTGTCGGCAACGCTTGATCATGTGTGTGTGTGTGTGTGTATGTGTTTGGGTGTGTTCGGGCGTGTTCGTGTGTTTCGCTAAAAAGGAGATAATTCCGAAACTATAAAGTGCTTGGAGAGGTCAATGGCAAGCAAAAAAAGGCTCACATCGGCCGAGGTGTACGATACCGACGAGGCGAGCGAGGACCTTCCCCGCGCACTGGTCACCGACTACGACTACGAGGTTGGGGAGAGCGAGTCGTCCTGGCCGGTGATTCTCTCACTCATCGTTGCCAGCTTTGGCGCGCTGCTGGCGTGGCAGAATGTATGTTATGAGCAACACGTCTGCATCGAGCACGGCACCTGCTACCCCATCCGGAATGTCTCCTACTCGTGCGCCTTCCAGACCTCCATTACGCCCTCGGCCTACCGCATGCTAAATTTCAGCTCGCAAGACGAAGCGCTCGTGGCGCTCCAACGTGGGGTTTGCGCACCCGGACTGAGGCAATCGCTCGATCAGTATGGCCACCTGCGATGCGTGCGACGCCGCAACTACCCCGACGCCATTGCCGTCGAGGCGCAGGCCAGTGGCGACAACAACGGCATGCCCGACCACGAGCGCCATTGCAAGAATTGGATCGATGCCAAGTCGATTGAGTCGGGCGAAGAAAAGTTTGCATTCTTCGACGAGGACGAGGTGGAGCAAGATGTGGAGGATATTCTGTTGGCAGGCGGCAGCGGGAGGCTGGCCATCTCGGACGTGACCAAATTTCGAGCCGCGTGTCGCTCCATGGTGGTTTCGGGTGCAGCGGGAGCGGCGGCCACCATTGCGTACAATCACCTCGTGGTGGGCTTGGGCGCGTTTGACCTAACGAAGATTGCCGACCTCTTTGGTGTCATTGGCTACCTGGGTTCGCACTTTTGCGACGCGCCCGCCACCGTCGGGCTCGTGTACGATGACAAGTCGTTTGCCATCAAGGTGGGGGTTGGCACCACTCCCAGCGCTGCCGCAATCGCCGAGGCGCTCTACGCTGTGGGTGCCGATCGGTCCACGCGTTCGCGCGCCTTGGCCTTTGCTACGCTGGTCAACGACTACAACACTCCCGCACCCTTCGTCAACGACGCAGCGACGGGTAAAATCGTCGAGGGCTCGTACATCTATGGCTGGATTGCAAGCGAAGTTACATCGAGTTTACGCATCTTTTACGAGCCCGACAACCCGCCGCTCGCGCGATTCTTGCACACTGCACAGGCACAGCTTGCCGACGCATCAGCCTACGTATACGGGCTCGCAGCCTACTGCGCCGTCTCGGGCGCCTCGACGGTGACTGGCGAGTTTGGTGGCATGTCCAGCGTGGAGTCGTCGGTCAAGACCATTGGCAACCTTCGGCCCATTCCTTCTGCGCTTGGACGACTCAAGGGATCGGTCGTCGACATTGACCGCTTCTCTGAGATCAAGCCCGAGCACTTTTTCAACGCCTCCTCCACGACCTGGTCGGCGCTCGCGGCGCACGGGACTCCCATCACCTCGGCCGTGCGCCCCTCGGCGCGCGCCGTCTGCCTGCGCGCCGCACGCGTGGCCTTTCCCGATGCATTCGACCACGTTGCTTTTGACACGCTCGTGACGCCGACACTCTACGGCCGGCTTCAAACGATGAGCGTTGCAATTAGGAAAGCTGCCATTACGACAATGCAAGACTCGCTCATTGGAAACTTGTACGCCACACCGGCAGGGCGCACGACGGCGCTCGCGCAACTACAAAACACGACGCTGCGAATCGCCGGAGCGCCACGGACCACGTGGGCGGGGGTGGACACCGCCTTTGTGAGACCGGAGCTAACGTCAAACGATGGGGCCATCTTGATCCTCATGAAGCAGGCACGCGCCGTCTACTTTGATCGATTTGCTCGTGCCGCTCGTCAGTCCTCGGTCTGCCAGCATCCTCCGCTCTTCGACGCCTTGACTCGCAACGCCTACTTGTTGTTGAGCACCTCCTTTAGCTGCGCCATGCTGCTTCCCGGTCTTCTGGTTCCGCCCTTTGCAGACGAACGCTACGACGACGCGTCTCTCTACTCGCGTGTCGGCTATGTTATCGCACACGAGCTCCTGCACGTGACCGCTTTTCAGTCGAAGTGGGACAATGCCTACGCCGACTACCTTTTGGTGCAGTACGATCCTCGGACCTACGTCGAGGCCATTGCCGACGCTGGCGCCGTGGCAACGATTATGCGCCTCGGCATCGTCTCCAATGCCTCGTTGTGCGCGCACGTTTCGCAGCTCTGGTGCGCCCGGGTTGGAAAACAGGTACGGGTGTCGTGGTCGCACCCGCTTTCCAATGACCGAGGCGACTACGCCTGCGCGTTTTTGCGTACTCACTTTTCTTAAAAAAAACCTTGTAAAAAAACACATTTAAAAGTCTGCTTCGAGTGAAAACATGTGCATGTCCATTATGTTGTCCGAACTATTCTTGCTGATGCTGGACATGACATTGGCCTTCTGGTACTCGGCGACGCGCTTCTCGAAGAAGTTGGTCTTCCCTTGCAAGCTGATGAGCTCCATCCAGTCGAATGGGTTGGTCGCGTTGAACATCTTGGGCGCGCCGAGCGCCACGAGCAGCCGGTCGGCGCAAAATTCAATGTACTTTGACATCATTTCCTTGTTCATACCGATGAGCGACACCGAGAGCGCCTCGCAGACAAACTCCTTTTCGTACTCGACGGCCTCGCCGATGATGGCGTGCAGCTCAGCGTCGGTCAGTTTGGTCTCGAGCATCGAGTATAGAAGGCACGCAAAGTCGCAGTGCATGCCCTCGTCGCGGCTAATGAGCTCGTTGGAAAAGGTGAGCCCGGGCATGAGCCCGCGCTTCTTCAACCAGAAGATGGCACAGAAGCTCCCCGAGAAGAAGATGCCCTCGACGACCGCAAAGGCCACCAGGCGCTCGGCAAAGCGCGACGAGTTGTTGATCCATTTGAGCGCCCAGTCGGCCTTTTTGCGCACACATGGCACCGTCTCCAAGGCATTGAACAGGTGCATCTTCTCCGCCTTGTCGCGAACATAGGTGTCAATGAGCAGCGAGTAGGTCTCGGAGTGGACGTTTTCAATCATAATCTGGAAGCCGTAGAAGAAGCGTGCCTCGGGGTACTGCACTTCGGAACAGAAGCGCTCCACGAGGTTTTCATTGACGATGCCGTCCGAGGCGGCGAAAAAGGCCAAGACATGCTTGATAAAATACTGCTCATTGTTTGTGAGCTTTTCCCAATCGTTGAGATCATTGGCGAGGTCAATCTCCTCGGAAGTCCAAAAGGACGCCTGTGCCTTTTTAAACATGAGCCATAGGTCATTGTGCTTGATCGGGAAAATGACAAATCGGGAGGCGTTTTCCTGTAGCATTGGCTCCTTCAAATCGGTGGGATGTGTAGTGGTGGGCATATTGAAAATGAGTTGGTTAGGGTCAAGGTCTGTGTGTGCTTGCTCTGTGTGTCAGCACATGACGCAAGAAGACAAGGTTAGCGGTGCCAGTTTTTTTAGCTGTTTACCGCCCCTGAATAAAGCCAGTCCAGCCCACCAGCACCGTGCAAACGTAAAAACGCAAGCACTTTGTGGCGCGTAAACGTCGTCGTCGTCTTGCGGCCTGTGGTTGCATTGCTAGGGTGGAAAAAGAACGAAACCCCCCCCCCACTAATGAGTTACCCACCGCACAATGCAAAACGACCATGCGAACTTGGAACGTCTGCACCGACAAAGAGGCAGATTGTGGACCGACGCGCCAACCCCCTTGCAACCAGTTTGAGCACCACCGACCGTACCAATCGAGCCATCCATACCCATGTTACAACCGAAGAGCTATGGACGCTCATTTCCGAGGCGGCCATCATCGCAAGTACCGACAAGTCCATATGTGCGTCGCGAACACTATGGCTCCACCTCGACCCACCGTTGGCGACCAAGTCGGCCGCGGTCAAGGCGGCCGTACAGTCCCTCTGTCTTGATTTGCTCCTGCCGCCACAAGGAGCACAAACACCACAAACCAAGCTGTCGACGCGCCTCCTCGAATGGATTTCCTTGGCACGCGACGTGGCACTTGGATCACACGCGCTCTTTGCGCAGGGTGTGAATGGATGGGACGAAGGCCTCAATCCCGAGACACACGAGCCGCTTCGCGACGACCAGGGCACACTTCTTGTTCCAATGGAGTCCTACTGGCCCTTTGAAATCTACGACCGCACCCTTGAAAACCCACTGTATGCCCACTGCTTTGGCGACTCCGAGGCACAAAGTCGGCGGTCGCGCGTGCGAATCGTCGACCCCGAATCCAAATCCGCAGCAAAATGGCGCGCCGCCGAGGTGGCACATCGGAAGATGATCGACTTGGAGGCCAACCACGAGCTCTTTCGACCACATGACCCATTGTCTGAAGACGATGGGCTCACCGCGGCCGAACTCGGTGGACTCTTTCTCCTCACAAACCTGAGCGACAATTGGGCCAAGCGGGCCGAGCTCTTCGACTTGGGGTTTTGGACGCTCCGCATAATTCACTTTGGCCTCGAACGCAACCTCGGGCTGCGCATGAACCAATTTTCAATTGAAACACTGGCCACAACGCTCACGCCCACATCGTCGCCGCAATCGCCGCCCCTCTCGGAGAAGATGCTGCGTCACAGTTTTCCAGATCCCATGCGCTCCCGGTGCTGGTTGGAGAATTCGGTCCATTGTATGGTCGCCATGAAGGTGTTCATTTTTCTCAAACTGCGCTGGACCGCATACCACGGCAACGAAAAGATGCTCAACGACCAAGTCATCATCGATCGTCACGACGTCGAGCAGAGCAAGGCACACTGGTTGCCGTCTGCAAGACCAACGAGCACACACGCCTCACCCCTCGGACCCACTCACAACTCCGAGGCGGATGACTTGCCACCGCTCGCGCCGCTTCCGCCCCAAGCAATCGCAGCACCACTTCCGCCACTGCACTCGATTCTCACCGAGCGCCTTTGTCAGCACGGCACGCCCGTCAGTGGACGCGAGGCCTTGGCAATGCTTGCGAGTGAGCGGTTCTTGGTGCTGAAGCGCGTCGAAGCGCTCGATCGCATGGTGGGCATGCACTTGAGCGTGCGGCGCATGCTTGAGCACGAACGCGAGCGGCAAGCCGAGGTGGCCATTGCCACGCTTTCAGAGCTCTCTGAAAGATTAGAAGCGCCTGGGCTATCAAAGTCGGAGACAAACCGGTTGACGACAAAGTTCAACACGATTAGCAAAAAGTTTTCGCTCGAGACTGCAAGCACTTCGATCATCACGGGCGTGAAGCGGCGTGTGCAATCGCACGGGCTGAAGCTGCCCTTGTCCGACCGCGTGTGGACGACGCATGCCCAAGACGAAGTCGTGGCCAAGCTTTCCGCCATTGGCATTCAGGGACCACAAGTTGATGGTCATACCATGCTCGGCCCCGACGAGGAGTTTGGGACACTCTTTGGTGTAATGGGAACGGCGGGGACGTTGTCGACCAACCGATGTCATCCGAATGACGGGTATGCGCGCATCGAGGCACTCGTTTTGATCGAACGGTTGTGTGACATTGTCGCGAGCGAAGCAGCCATCCAAAACCGACTGCGCTCTCTCTCTTCACTCGTGGCCATTCCGCTCGCATGCCACCCCGACGTTTCCCTATCGAATATCCAGCTCGGACTGCCCCAGCGGTTGGTCCACCCCTCGTTTCGAATTTATGCCCAGCTGCAAAAGAAGCAACAGGAGTGCAGCATCTCGATAAAGTCCATGAGCAACGCATGTGCCGCCGCAATGGCAAAGGCGATCGAGTGCGCTTTTGCAACATGCCTTACAGAGTGCTCCGAAGATGCCGAAAGCGATGAAGAGGACGACGTGCCTTGTTCTTCCCAGCTCAAGATGCCTGAGCGGCTCTATGTGTCTCAGAGAAAAGTGGCCTCCGACGTCGTGCACCGGTTTCTCAACATTGCGTACGTATTTAATGGACTTCGAGTGGTGCATGACGACGACCTGCCCGACGACGACGAGACCGACAATGGCCACGAGCCTTTTCCGCCAATTCTCGTCTACAATGCCAGCTCGGGTCAATTGTCCATGCCAGACCCCAGAGCAATCGTCGAACGCCATTGGACTGCTGCGAGGCACATGCTGGACTTGGCAGTGACCATTGAACTTTGGACGCGCGACCGTCGCAGACGGCTGGGCACGCTGCTGCGTCCAGAGGAGCACTTGATTACCATCAGCGCCGAAGAGGGTGTCTGTGTACACCAAGACCGACGTGCCGCCGTGTGTGCCCGACTCGACGAAGACGATCACGCGGTGCTATACTGGCCGGCGTGGCCTCCAACTGAGTCGGATTTGATCACGTCGGAGCGTGTGGAAACGGTGATAAAATGGGGCCGGCATGCGGCCCTGCACGCGTTAAAAAGCGATGTACCGAAGCAGACGCTGCCGCCCGAGCCCTATCGCTACGCATCGCATGGTGTTTCGCGGGCACTTGGAGACCACTTTTGGCTGCATCGGGTCCATGCACGGCTGGCCACATAGTGCTTGCTTTTGTGTGTGTGGTTTTGAATTCTTGCCCATTTTGAGGCCCAGAAGAAGCGCAAGCACGAATCCGTGTGCACGCCGGACGAGGGGGGTCTTTAAAAAAAATCACACACACACTTGAGAAACCATCTACTGCTCTTCCGGTGCGAGGAGGGCGAGGGGTCCATTGGTCTCGGCACTAGTGGTGGCGCGATTGCTTGCCGACGCGCGCACCGCGCAGGTTGGCGAAGCCAGCATTCGGCGTAGGGCCTGCAGCGTGCGTGGCTTCAAAATTTCGACTTCTTCCGGCTCGTAGTCTTCTTGCATCCACTGGGCGACCTCACCATTACGGTAGTGCACATCCATCCAGTCCCTCGTTTCCTTGAGTCCCCTGAGGGTGTCTGGCTTGTGTGGCGGTGTATCGTTTGGGTTGAAGCGGTGTCCCGATGGCGCGCTGTAAAGGTCTAGATTACACTTGACCCCGTTTGGAAACTGCTCGCTCCTGATCTTCGAGGTCTCTGGATTGAAGAACCGTGTGTGGACCAGCTCCGGCTTCAGAATCTCGCAAAACCTAGCCACCGTAGATGGATCGAGCTGGCCCCAATAGGCGCTGGGGTAGAACGGAGGCGGTCCGGGGTAGTAGCGAAGTCCAGTTGGGTTGGTAATCGGATGGAACTTTCGAGCCTCGGGCACACTGCGTTGAAAATTTTCGTCGGAATGGTGCTCGAAGTAGTGTTTGTGTTGTCCGCTCTTCAGCGGCATGCCTTCTTGGTCTTTGAGCCGACGATCGAGGTCGACGATGAGTGGTTCGGGTTCTTCCCGAACATTCCACCGCGAGAGCCGCCAGCCAGTAAAGAGCCGGAGCAACGAGGTGATCTGTGTCGAAGAGGACACTTCGTGTATGGTGTCCTCATTGAAGACGATCATGCAGCCCGACGGGATGACAACCTTGCTCGAGCGGGCCACGACTTGGGGGTGGTGGACGCTGTCGATGGTCGCAAAGCCAACGGGGTCGGATGCGTCGCGCTTCTCGTGGGAGGAACCGAGGACGCATGAAAAGGTCTGGTCAAAGTTATTCAAATTGATCCAGCCACCAAAGACGCGATCGTCCTTGCGCGTACCAACGGCCACGTCACGGTGCCAAGCCTCCGCGGTTGGCGCCTGGTTGGACCTCCGTATCATCATTCGGTCAATCACTTGCTCCAAGTGCGTCGACTCGCTGTTTGCGCCCTCTTCGGTACCCATGCCAAAAAAGTCGCCAAAGACCGCCTGGCCGTGCACGTGCATGCGTAAAGATCGCACGAATTGGTTATGGAAACTAGACGGATGGTTGAGCGCCGCAAAACCGCCGGCGGCAATGTTGGTCTGGGTCATCTCAAAGAGTGACCGCTTCTCGCCCGCACGCGAACCGCCCTCGCGCCAAGTCTGTTCTGCAAACTCGGGCGTGTTGTCCACGGCGTGCTGCATCGACTGTACAAAGTCCCAGCGCTCTTTGTCAGACTCGAAGACCTCGTAGACGGCCACGCCCAGGTTGCGCGGATCGCTCAGTGGTGGCAGCTGCGCAGCGAGAACCTCATAACCGGCCTCTTCTTGGCGCTTGAGGCGCACCCTTTTTGCGAGAATCTCGTAGGGATTCTTGTGGTACTGCGCATTGAGCGACGCGTGTGTGAGATTCCTATCCTTTTCCGCTTCCGCGTCGCCTGTCCTCTCCACGGCCGCCTCCGCCTCGGTCTTTGCCGCCTGCGCCGCTGCGGTTGCAGCGTCGCGCTTGCGTTGGTTTGCGGTGGTCGCGTTTTGCTGCAATGCCCGCTCCGATGCCACGCGCTTGGTCTCGGCCTTGTCACTCTTCTTCACAGCCGCGCCGCTCTCATCCTTGGCCGTGCACCATTTTGCCCACGCAAGCTCATACGGCGTCGGCAGAATGGACGGGTTGACGAGTTCCTTGGCAATATAATCGGGGTAGTCGACTTCGTCCGGCAGCGTCACGAAGCGGGCCTTGGCCGTGTCTTCCGCAAGGGGCGGCAGCCGCGCTACGATTTGCGCTCGTGTCCTCTGTATTTGTCTGGGCGGCTCATCCGCAAGATCACTGTCGTCGTCATAAAGTCCACGCGGTCTGCGAACCTGGGGACCCGTGGGCTCGGGAGCGGTCGCGTCGAGGCGCAAGCGATCGACGCTGGGTAGGGAGGCCATTCTTCTTTATACTCTACTACACAAGACTTTGGGGTTATGCCTCCCACCCGCTAGTCCAATGCAAGTCCGTTTGCCAACCCCAATCCGCTCAGCGAGTCTTGTGAAACGTGTGAAAACCCCGACTGGTGGGAGCTGAGCGTCTTCCACGACGAACTTGCGCACGAGTTGCCATCGTCGTCGACCCGTCCGAGGTGCCGCTTGCTCGGCCCTCCCCCCGTGACCAGCGCCATCGAGTCTGGGATTTCGGCCAGGGGCAGCACAACCATGGGCACCGAGCTGCACGCCTTTGACGAGGGCACCTGCCACACCTCCTGGTCGTTTTGAATGCGCGAGCAGAGCTCCGCATGTGTGTACTCGTTGACAATGGCGCCGCTTGGGTAGGCGGCGCGCTGTGCGGCTTGCAACAGCAACTGCATACCTTCGGCGGCACCCACTCTCACAGTCTCAGTCGGCTCAGTCGGCTCGGTAGGCTCGGTCAGCCGCTTCCACGTTACATAGGCGGCCAGGCAGGCGCGGCGCATGGCACGAAGCTCGGCACCGAGCGCCTGCCAATGCGTCTCGGGCATGCAAATCATCGAGGGTCTCCAACTTCCCAATGCTTCCTCGGCGCAGCGAAACGCCTTCCAGAGCGACCCCTCCTTCCAAAAATGTGCGCTGTGATCGGGCACCGTGCTCATCACCCCAAAGACGACCAATAGCGCAGCCGTGGCACCTACGGCGGTGCAGCTGTTGCCGTACTTGTAGTCAATCTTCGGAAAATTGGGCGCCATCACCTCGCGAATCGACGTGCGTTCGGCCTGAACCACACGACAAGAGGCCATCCCTCGGGCCAGGTGCGGCACATCGGCGCCGCGCATGTACCGCAAAGCCTCGGCCGCTGGCAGGAGGTGCGTGCGAATGCTGCGCAAGACATAGGCCCGCTCTCCAGGCAAGCCCCTGCCCTCGAGATAGCCGGTGATATTGCCCAAGACGCACCCAAAGGTTGCACCAACCGTGGAGTTACTATCGGTGCGTGGGCGCGGCGCGGTCTCTGCCACCTTGCGTTTACGGTCCTTTGGTGGCGCTAGTAGCAAACGGCGCACGCCCAGCTCGGTTTGCTTGTGATAGTCAAAGAAGCCCTTCAAAAGTAGGGCGCCTTCTCCACCAGCGGCTTCGCACTCACTCTTTCCCATTTGAATCGGCAGGCTGTGTACAAATCGTTCGTCCAAGAGCGGTGCTCCTACAATGAGCGGAGCCACAGCCGTCACGGGCGGCGTCGGCGGCACCACGTTTGGCGCTCTCTCGTCCATTGGGTCCGACCTGAGCGTCTCGGTCTCCTTCAACATTGCGAGCGAGCTGCTGTCCGCAGCCGGTGACGAGCAGCTGAGTGAAGACGAGCTCATTGGCCTCGTCTTGGGGTTTACCATTGTATTTGCCGCGTTGCAGTCCAGACTGGGCGCACAGCTCATAAAAAGGCGTGCACGTGCCGTTTCGGATGCCAAGGATGCGGCACGCGCGAGGCTAGTGTCGCTCAAGGCCGAATTGCACCAACCACTGGCTCTTGCAACCTCGACAAACGAGGCTCGATCTTCGGCGGCACTGCTCATGCAGGTCACCGAAGGTTTCGAGGAATCCTTTGTGAGCGAAGCGGGGCGTGCGGCACTCGACAAGCTCGCGGATCGGCGATCCATGTTGGACTTTGCGCACCTCTTGGTCTCCATCTGTCAGCGAATTTGCGTGGCGATTTCAGTCCAACTGCTCGCCCAATCTGTACGAGCGCAACAACCGAGTCGACTGGTGAGAACCGTCTCGTTGATTGGACTTGCCACGTTTTTTGTCTTCGTCGAGTCACTAACGGAACGGACGATTGTGTGATCCTGTTAGCGGTGTGTATACCCTCCGCAAGAATGTGCTCGCGGGTGTGTGACGCCTTTTTTAATGATTATATTTTTACAATTCACACACACGATTCACACCGACAGCTCCTGTCGATTCACTTCGGAATTCTTTGCGAGTCGCCCGCCGCCATGTCCCAGGTGCATCCCATTGAGCCGATCGAGGACCTCCTGTCGTTGTTTTGCATACTCCGGCTCGTTGGGATCTTGAAAGTTCTTGGGTCGCATGTGTCGATGAACGTTGTTGTCGTCGTAGACATTGTGCTTTGGATCGTGCACGGGAATGCCCCCAGGATAGGACTCTGAACTTTTGGAATGTGCCACTGGGGTACGGCCTTCGCCCTCGTCGCCTGGATGGATGCCCTTGACCCATTGTGTGCCGTACGAGTTGACCTCCCATGCCGACCCCTGTGTAACCTCAGGCGCAAAGCAACGAATCACAAAGCATGTGCAGCCGCAAAGGAGCAATGTGAGAGTCAGTACGACGATTGTGATGATGACCCAAAAGGGCACCACAAATCCGTCATCCGCCGCGTCTTCAGATAGCCTGCGCGCCGCAAATCCGAGCGTCGCCACGTCTTCAAACCCCATTGGCCACACGCTTCTTCATGGAGGCCAGCTCGCGTTATGTCTCGTGGATTAGTGTCGCTTGTCGTAGGTGACAAAGGCAATACCCGGTGGCACGGTGGTAATGCCGACAATGGGTGTCAATTCGAGCAGCAGCGATGCGGCCCAGAGCGAGACGAGCACAAACACAACGGCGATGCTCATCTGCAACACAAAGACCACGCACGAGCGGCGCACGGCACGCGCGCACGCGTCCGGGGTATTGCCCATGGTTTTTGACACTGCGCGCTAACACGAATGCGTCTTGTACGTCAAGGGGAACTGATAGCGGCGCTAATTAACCGGTGCTCGGTGTTGCATTGGTAGGGGGGGGGGAGGCTTGTGGTGCCATGGAGGGCGAGGGGCTTTCGGAAACGCAGCTCAAACAGGTTGCGGAGGTGACCAAGGCCTCGTCCTACCGGTCACAAGCGGCCGCCCGGTTTGCCAATCGCGCCGTGGAGCTGCCGGTGCGCACCTTTCAGATTGTCGAGACGAGCGTGAACACGGCCGCGCGCCTGGGTCAGCAATGGCTGTTGCTCTTGTCCATTTTACTCGTGCTCTTCATCATTCACCAAATCTTTCTGTGGGCGGACCGCGACCCCGAAAAGGCCTTTGACCAGGGCGCGCTGCTCTTTGAGATTGCAGAAATTGCATGGGACACGACGAGCATCTTTTACAATGCGGGCGTCGACGTGGTCAACGCGGGTGTCCTGCCCGTGTGGAACGCCGCCGCCTTTTACGTGGTGGAGCCGACGATTGTGCTCTCACTCGAGGTCTTCTCGCTCGCATTCACGCACCAGCACTGGCAGGGGCTCTTCAGCGAGACCGACTTTCCGTACAATGGTCTCGACTGCACGGCGTCGTTCAAGAGTTCGGAGTGGTGCGGGCGCGCCGCCGCCTACGCGGCGCGTCTCGAGTCGGCCGAAAAGGCCGAGGGGTACACCGACGCCTCGGGCACGTACGCGGCCGCCAGCCGACGCATGCTCTCCAATCTGCCGCTCGTGGGCCGCAACGCCACTAGCATCGACGGCTTGCACGATCTCGACGACGCCTACGTCTTTGGCATTGCCACTGCGCGCCGATTGGCCGAGCTCGGGGTGGAGAGTAACGACAACTTTGCGGCGCCGGCCTTTGACACGAGCGCGTTCAGCGATGCCATTCTTGACCTGGGCATGCTCATCATCACGCTCGGATCGACATTTGTCGACGTGGCCTTTGCGGTGGCGGGGGAGGTTTTGACGCAGGTGTTTTCGGTGCTGGTGGACTCGTTCTTCTTTTTGCTGCGGTCGCTGATGATGGTGCTGAAGATGCTCGTGAGTACGCTCCATGCAGCTCCAACCACACGCGCCCAAACCCTTGGCTCACACATGTGTGCGCGCGGCAGAGTCGGGAATGCTTACGACCGTCATCGGCATCGGCGTCGACTTTGCCATTATTGTACGAAGCGGCCACTTGAACCCGTCCTATAGCTTGCGCATACACACACCACTGCTCTGCCGCACAGTTCTTCACCGAGATTGCCCTCCCCGGCCTCTTTGCCGCCATCGACCTGCTCCTCTGCGTCGTCGACTTTCTAACACCCTCGGGCTGGAATGAGCAATTAAAGTGCGTCGAGGAGCGCTGCTTCCGGGGGCCCAACATTGTCGCCGACATGCTCGTATTCACACACCTGCCCGTTGTGCTGCACCGTTTTACGGCCATCATGGAGGCCACGCTCAACTCGCGCACGGGCAAGCGCTTCTTTGGCAACCCCGGACCGGGCACCTTTTCCGCCAAGAGCCGCACCCTCGACCCCGACACGGGCGAGCCCATCGAGCGCACCGAGACGGAGAGCGCCGGCATGGGCAACCCCATGTACGAGTTTGACTTTGCCGACTCGTTCAAGGAGCTACTGCCCACCACGGGCGCCGAGCAGTGCGGCGGCTGCTTCAACTGCAAGTGGCCGGAACTCCGGCTCATCTGGCTGCTCACGGCCAGCATCGGCAGCCTCTTTTCCGAGCAAAACCTCGACGGCTACCGCGGCAACGTCACCGCAAACTGCCTCGCCAATGGCAGCTGGTACATGCAGGCCTGCGGGCCCATGGGCGCCGAGCTTTTGCCGTACCGCACGTGGATTGCCAAGGGCTACACTGCGGGCTTTGTCGAAATCGACGCGCGCATCTTTGACTCGTACGCGGCCACGATTGTCAAGCGCTCGCGCGAAATGGGCTCCAGTGCGGACGAATTCTTCCCGGAGCTCGTGCAGGCGGCGCGCAACTGGGAGTCGGTGCGCAGCGATGCCGACCAGATCCTGCGCACCGACTTTGACGACGACGACGACGTAAAGGCCGCGCCGTTTGTCTACCACATGTGCCGCAACCACCGACACGAGGCCTCGGCGCGCGGGCTCGAGTACGACATGCCCCACGCCTACTACGACCTCGCGGGCGGATCGATTGAGCGCATCACGGGGCAATTCTTGTGGGACTCTTGCCGCAGATGGAAGTTTGAAATCTTCAGCGACTTTGGCCGCTGGGCGCACCAGGCCGTCTACGACGTCCAAGCGTGCACCGAGGACAAGGTCGAGTGCAAAAAGGAGGCGCGGCGCTGCTTTGGCTCGTGCTCTGGCGTCGACGGCTCGGAGTTTAATCACGACTTTGCGACAACCGTGGCGCTCACCGAGCTGAGCGAGTTTGTGCTGGGCGATGGCTTTGACAGCGCGGCGGCGGCCGACTGCGTCGTCAAGACACGCGTCTTCAAGGTGCCCACCTTTGCGGGCGGCGACTCGTTCAATACGTGGGCGGCGCGGCTACAGACGCGGAGTAACGCCATTGCAATTCAAACACACACACACACACACACACACGTGCGTCAAAAGTATCAGCTGCCTTACGGGTCCTTGGTGGCTTTCGAGAATACCCGCTTTTTTCTTCTTGGCAGCTTTTTGTGCATCGCTTAGAGCCCTTGGCACTCGACTGCCCATTGCATCCACGCGCTGACACACGCTCCGTGCGCGTTTGGCAGGTGGAATGACTGCAATTGGTGAGCAGCACCCCTCCCCGCGCGCCCAAGTTAGCGCGCACTCGCGCGCCCACTCGCCTCACCCACTTTTCGTGCGCGCGCAGACAATGACTGGTGCGAAAAGAGCGCCGCCAGCTGCTCAGTCATCCAGCGCGTGCTCGAGCGCAGCCCTCAGCTCGTCTTTGTCAATGGCGAGTTTCGCCACGTCTATTCGAGCGTCGCGCCCAGCCCGCCGCCGCCGCCGCTGCCGCCTCCTCGGATGTTTTCGTACGCGCCGCAATCTCCATTGCCGCCACCGCCGCCGGGAACGCCGCCGCCGTTTTACAAGGTGCGTGCGCGACCCCACCAACCAACCTTGACCACACTCCCCCACCCCTGAACATATTCAAACAGGACGCCGAGCAGTGCATTCCGTTGCCTCGACTCGCCGACTTTGGCCTCGACCTCGGCGTCGACGCCGTCGAGGGCGCGCCCATGGAGGAGCGCGCGAGCTGCCTCTTTGTGCGCCGCGTCGCCGAGGAGCGCCGTCGCGCCTCGGCCTGCTTCTCTCGCGTGGCTTCGCCCGATCCGCCACCGCCACCGCCGGCCTTCAACGTGACCGACACATCGGGCGCCGGCAGCCTGCGCGCGCAGCGCGAGCGGCTGGGTGACCTTGAAAAGTACGAGGAGCCGCGCCGCACCGACACGGCCCAGTGGTCCTTTGACAAGTCGGGCGCCCTCGACGGCACCAAGGCACTCATCGATTCGCTCGGCGAGACAAACCCGGTGCTCAAGAGCCTTCTGGACACGGCCATGGACGAGATTGAGGCGGCGGCGGGTCGTCGGCTCATGCAGCGCGTCGAGTACGAGACGTACATGACCGACGTCTTGGTCACCCACGAGCTCATGGAATTCTACGGCAAGGGCGGAATCCCTGGATTGACATACGGGTCCTGTTTGAGTTTGTGCGAGGCCACAAAGCAAGACGAGCGTGCCAAGCACACCGAGCACTGCAGTGCGCGCACATTCAAACCCCCTTGCCTTTCCAGTGCAAAGACTCACGACCCAACCTCCGTATCCAGACGCCATTGGATTCAAGCGGGCCGCTCCCTTTTCGTACACGGACCAGACGGGCTGGTGCTACCTGCTGCAAAACGCAGGCGGTTGTAAGATGCAAGACTTTTCCGCGGAACTCTTGACGAGGTGTGACAATTCTCATTTGAACACAGACACCTACCACAACCTTAACCGGTAAAACCCCAACCAGGCAAATCGAGTCGGAGCGGCAGTGCAGCGCGAGCGCGCCCGGGCTCGGAAATCCAACGTGCATCGGCATCCCAAGCACGAGGGATGATTCACGCGTGCTCGACCACGCCGACGCCGCCGCCATTGCCTACGAGGTGCCCTACGATCTGTACCCGGCACCGGGCAGCCGTGGACTTCCTCTTCCCAGAACGCAAGTCGAGGCCATGTCCATGATTGCCTACGCGCGCGTCAATGGCGTCACCGCCTTTTGGGGCGCGAATCCCAATACGGACGCGGGCGACGTGCGCATGGTGTGGCTCAGAAATCCAACCCACAAGGATACACACACACACACTCATTTGCAAATGTTGTGCGCAGCACTGGCCCACCGAGGGCGGCGACCTGCTGCTGGTCAAGCAGGGCGAGAGTCGGTGCATTCTCATCTCCAGTGGCGTCTCGCCGAGCGAGAAAATGTACGCACGCTTCCGACCTTGCGACGCCAAGCTCGGCAGCGGCATCCTGACGGTGGCCGCCGCCGCAGCACCGCCGCCGCCGCCCGGGGCGACGGTCAGCCACTGGTACGACCCCAAACAGGTGCGAGTGTGCCTTGTAGGACCACCGCCCACGTCCACACCACCGCCCACAGCAGCCACGCCTCCAAGAGCATGCGCCGCTCCGTGTCTCCGGGTGCCTCGTCGGGTGGCTCAATCCACGCACTGAACCGCTCCACTGCTGCCCAGGCGCCGCCGCCGCCGCCCTCCATCAAGCGCGCGGCGCTCGAGCTCTTTGTGCGGCACGAGGTGCGTCCTCGCGTCGAGCTCATCTGTGCCGGTGGGCTAGAGGGGAGCCGACATCAGCAAATGTGCTTGGCGGTTGCCAAGACGCTTTCAAAGTGGCAACCGATTCACGGCGCGGGCATCGTCGCCCCCTTTTGCGAGCGCATTTGCTGGCACAGCTGCCATGGCGAATCACACATTGGGGGCGCCGACGATGGGTTTTCATCGTGCCCGACGGAGAGCTGTGCGCACGACTCCTGCCTCGAGTTTTTACGTCGATCTTGCCCGCCCGTGGTCGCCGACGAAATCCAGAGCCTCTACGACAGCACGTGCTCGCTCGTGCCGCCCAGCCCACCGCGGCCACCGATGCCGCCGCCGCCGCCACCGCTGCCGCTCATCGATCGCAACCCGCCTCCACCGAGACCTCCGCCGCCTCAGGCCTACCTCGAGCGGCGCACCCGCGACGGCGAAAGGGATTGGCAGGCCGACTGCCAGCTCGTCTCGTATGCACAGTGCAAGAATGCGGTTGCCGACTACGCGACCGAAAACGAGGGCGTACTCAATGTGCTGCGCGTTTCGGCCGCGCCGTGCGAGGGCCTGCCCGATGAGCCCTCGTGCTTTCTCGGCTGTCAATACGGCAGCAAGCATGGTGGACTCTATCGATTCCTCCTGCCTGCCATGCAGGCCGAGTTCAACGCGTCCAACTCGTACCGCTGCGTCCAGGCCGAGATGCCCTTTTGCGCATGCGGCAACCCAGCGACGCCGCCGCCGGGAATGCACGCACCACCTCCACCCTTTGTCTACACCGAGGAGTGGCACGCGCAGGCGAGCTACGTCGAGGGCGAGGCGCCCGTGCTGGGCGGCGGCGTCACCGACCCGGCGACGCCGTGGACCGCCGACGACGGACAGGTGTCGGCGCTCACCAAGCGGCTCGTCAACGGACGCACCATTGACCTGGCGCTGCGCTCGAGCCATCGCGTCGTCGACTGTCCGGGCACCGACGATGCGGAGCAAACGTGCGCACGCTTTTGCGGGCAGGAGCACCTCGGGTTTTTGCGCGCCTATGCCGTCACGGGGGCGCGGCACACGCCGCCGCCGCCACAGAGCCCGCCGCCCTACTCGGCGCCGAGCGCACCTCTCCCGCCATTGAATCCGTTTTCCGAGTGCCTCAACACGTGTGAAGACAACAATGCGCGTGCGGTGGGCGACGACAAGTGCAGAGACGGCGGAAAAAACTCATTCCTCCCGACACTCTGCGAGTATTCAACCGACTGCCGCCACTGCGGCTTTCGCGAGAATACCAACGTCATCGTCTCCGACGACTCGTGTGCGCACTCCAACAATGGCGTCTGCGAGGACGGCGGCGCCGGCTCGAGCTTCCAGACCGAGACGGAGTTTGGCTACGGCGGCATCAAGCACCTGTGTGCACTTGGGACGGACGCAACCGACTGTACCGAGCACGGTGCACGCACGGCACAGGAGATTGGGTACGACTCCTTCCAGGGCGTCTCGAATGCGACGCGGCCCACACCGCCACCGCCGCTTCCCGATCCGCCCTCGCCGCCACCACCTCCAGCACCCCTTGTGGCCGAGTGCACGGGCTGCCGCGCGTGGTTTACAAAGACCAGCGATAGCCGCTACCAATACGTGGACACGTGCAATGGTACATTTGCTGCATGCAATGTCGCCTTGGAAGCTCTGAGTGAAGCTCTGAGTGACACCGACGCTATTATTGAGCTATGCTCCGACGGTGGCGCGGGCTCGCATTCCAAACTCATAGAAGCAGACCATGAACGCTTGCACGCCGACCTCGACGGCGAGGGCATTCACTCGTACCACAGCACCGAGGTCGGTGTGGCCAAGCTCGAGTTTGTGTGCAGGTACGGCACGCAATGCCCAGTCGATGGCGCCGCGGGACCCTCACCCTGTGGCACCAACCAGCGTCCGCGTGACACGGTCGTCGACCCGCAGTGCGCCGACCAATCCGACCTCGCCACGGGCGAGTGCCGCGACACGTGCTGGGTGAACATTACCGGCGGAGTGCACATGGACGAGGAGCGCTTCAGTCAAGCCATCTTGGACGGCAGGGAAGAGTCTGACAAGCGGTGCCACGACGGCGGCATTCGCGCCGTGTCCAACAAGTGCCCGTATGGTACACAGGCGTCGCGCTGTGGCCCTGGCCGGCCCATTGCATACGACAAGATCTTGCCCACCGCGACCAGTCGTCGGCTCACCGAAGACGGATCACGCGACTGGCTCGACGAGCCACTCAGCGCGCGCGAGACGCAACAGGGATCGATTGAGCTTCGATACGTGCCGCCGCCGCGCCCACCGCCTCCGCCCACAACCACCCTCCAAGGCGTACACCTGCCCACCGAGGTCAGCATCGACTCGCCGCCACCCCCGCCGCCGTCGCCGCCACCGTCGCCGTACCCGCCACCGCCGTCGCCCTCGCCGCCGCCGCCCAAGCCGCCCGCCTACTTTGATCAGTGCGCGTGCGCCGATTCGCAACTCAAACCACAAGCCTTGTTACTATAATGTACACTCACACACTGGCACACCCCTGGAGCCCAATCCATGTCTACAATTGCGCACACAGATGTTCATGCTTTGCGGATACTCACGACGCTCATGGCGCGGGCGCACATGGCTGGTCCGACCTCGCCGTGCGCGCCCGCGCCACGAGCGTCGTGAGCACGGCGGTGCTCTACCGCGCCCAGGCCGTGCTCACGCGCGGACGGGCCAAGGAAACATTGGGCGAGCTGTGGGTCGACGGCAAGGATGGCAACGTCGGTCGCTACGTGCGCTCCGACGCCAATCGCGCGCAGACGGCACACCTGATCTCGGGCTGGAAGCAAGACACCCTTGCGGGGCAGGCGCTGCTTCTCAGCAGCAACAGTCTCACGGCGGCCTATCTGGGCCACAAGCCGCACTGGTGGCTGGACAGCTTTGGCATCGGAGGAGCGCACGGCTGGAGCGTGCTGCCCAACTCGGTCGCCGGCGCCGACGCCATTCCCTTTTGGCGCGACGTGTGCACGAGCCTGTGCATGCGCAAGCACGGCGACGATGTCGAGTTCGTGGAGGTGGACCTGCGCAAAGGGCTGTACGAGGGCCATCGCTCGAATACGGCGCCATCGACGTGCGAATGCTACGCCAATGACGACCTGGCCAAGCTCAACGCGAGCACGGCCACTTTTGCAGACCACACGCCCTCGCAGGCGGCGCCCAATGACTTTGCAGTGCTGCGCTTTCTTGAGACGGCCACGCTCGTCAACCACTACATTGGCAAGCACGTCGGCACCGACGATGGGTTGCACTACCGTTCCTATCTCAACTTGTATGCCGTGCAGCGCAAGGCGTGGCCGTCGCACTTTGTGGACACGCAGCAGTCGAGCATCTTCTTTGAGCGTGCGCTCGAGCCAGGGTATACAATACACATTGACCATCTCAACGACGACGAGAATGCCTACGTCAAGGAAAATACGGACGTGCACACGCGCGAAGACTGCCTGCGCGAGTGCGCCATGCACGCTGGTGGCACCGATGCCGAGATGCGCCCGCGCCAAGACGTCAAGACCATGGTGCACGACGCGGAGGCGAAAACGTGCTGGTGCACCACCAAAAACTGGCTCGATCCCGCTCACGACAAAAAAATTGTCCACGTACAGCACACGAATGCCAGCAGACCACTGGTCTACCGCGTCCAGTTTTGTGCAGGGGTCAGTGGTGGCTCGTCGCGCAGCGTCGTGTACCGCAAGATGCCCCCTGGCGTCGATCCGCTGCCAGTGTGCCACGGTATGCCTTCGAGCGCTGGGATGATCCTTTCAAATGGTTCCATCTTCTTTGCCCAAGACCCAGGCTCCGTGACGCGGCCCGTTGATTTGCAGTGCCGCGCGGCCTGTGATGCCAACCCCGACTGTGCAATGGCGCACTCGGTGCGCGCGCACTCGCCCCGTTTCAACACCTGCCCATTCTGACACCGCGTGTGTGCGCGCTGCGCAGATGATTGAGACATTCGAGTACCAACAGCTCGCCCACGCGTTGCCGCCGCCTCCAAGTCCCCCGGCGCCTCCAAAACCACCACCACCGGGCGTGCCGCCTCTGCCGCCAATGCCTCCAGCGCCCCCGCCCGACGGAGCCCTCGGCCACCGCATCTGGTCGCCCGCTGGGTACAATGAAGCCCCCGAGGGCACAGACGACGCCTCCGACGGCCTCTTTCACATCTACTGTGGATTTGAGTGGACCGACACCGACGGCGTGGCGCAGTCGTGGCGCGCGAGCATCCACAGCTCCTTGTCGCAGACGGGAGTGCTGCACACGGCGCGCAAACTCATCGACCAGGGGACCTACGCGTCAAGTTTATGCCCCTTTGAGTGTGGCCGCTCCATTCTGCGGCACAGCGTCACCTCCACCAATGAGGCCAACCTGCTGTCTGGTGCCGGCCTCGATGGCGAGGCCTTTTTATATCCGGGACGTGCGGATTCGGGCAATGGATTTGCGCGCTTTGCCAGTGCCAGCGGCTCGGACGAGGACCGACTTGTGCCACTGCACATGCAGCACAATGTCACCATGGACCAATGCGACAGCATCGTGCGTGCGCACCAGCTGCTGGCCCCGCACGCCGTGTGGCTCATTCGCGAATCGGACCAGACGGAGGCGGCGTCGGCGGCACGCCTCGGAGACTGTGGGCTCTTCCTAGGCGCGCGCTCCGACGTGGACGCCAAAATCTGGCGCGCATTCTACCGGTATGCGCGGCTCGTGCTCAACCTGGGCCACTTTGAGGCCTTTGTGGACGATCACATCAAGGCGGCGGCCGTGCACACCTCGGCCGAGGGCGACTGCGACAGCAGCAACAGCCGTGTGTGCGTCTGGTGGTCGGAGTTTGAGCTCGATCGAGAGGAGCTCAGCTGCCGACCCAAACAGGACGCTTCCAATATTGTGACACCCGCCGTGCTGCTTGCCGCCCTCGCCGATGCGCAAGTGCGCTACCCACCGCCAGCTCCACCGCCACCGGAGTCGCCCTCGCCTCCTCCGATTCCGATGCCGCCACCAGGATCGATTAGGTGTCAGCTGGGTACGGTACCTTCGACAAGGTACCGGAAGACGGACTTTGTAAATTCTCAAACGGGAGAATTCGACCACGTGCCGGTGCAGTGCTGGCGCTGGAATGTCAAGGAGAACTGGCCACCCTTTGTGGCGCACAGGGACATTTACGAAGACGATCCTCGGTGCGCGCGTGAGTACATTAGGACTTCGGACGAGATTCAGCGGACGCGGCGCGTGCAATGGGAAGGCGACTTTCGACAGTCGGAGCTGAAGACGACGGTGTACGACCCATTCTACGGCAACGACAACAGTTGCCTAAAAAATCAGCGAAATGTCGCACAAAACCTACGCGCCGTCTACGAGACCGACGCACGCTACTGTATGGATGGATCGATGGGATCGTACTCGTTAAAAAATGCGGTAGGATGCACTCGTGGCACGCACGTGGGCGCGTGCGGGCTTGACGAGGACCTCGTGCAAGACCAGCCACTCGAAAACCGGACAAAAGTGCTCGACGAGCTTCAGCAGCCGACGGGTCCACCCTTTCAAGACTGCTTCGATCTCGACGTGGCCGACTACGAGTGCTGCCGCGTGCGTCACGACTTTGTGGTGGGAAGCACGAGCGGCACGACTGGTGATACGGACCCGACCTCGGCAACGTTTTGCAACTACCCCGAAAGTTCGTCGGATACTCCGTGCGACGCCCAGCAAACGTCCCACTTTCACACGCCCACGGGGTGCAAGGACTACTGCGCCGCCGCCTTTCAGCGCGAAGGCGACGACGACACGTGCATGCCCGACGTGCCCGAGTGCAACAATTGGGTGTCGCCAGACGAATGGCCGGCCGACGAGCCGGTTGTCGTGAGCGCACAGTGCATCTGCGGACCCAAGCTCGAGTCGCTCATCGGCGCGGGCACCTATACGCAGCGCGGCACCGAAGGGTGGGCCGCGGTGAGCAACACCGCCGGGCGCCGCATGCAGGCCGACGATTCCTGGCGCTGGCCCGATCCGGTCACGCCGACCATCCGACCCTTTCATGGCGCCCACTTTGACGTTACAGACCCACTCTACGAGACCATCATGGCCTTTCGTACCGACCTCGTGCCGTCCAACGCCACATGTGCCGGCTACTTTGACATGCTCAAGCCCGCCGTCTATTCGTGGGACCTGTCGCAAAGCAACAGTTTCAAGAGATGCGAGAACGAGACGGATGAGGGTGGCTGCTGTATGCTGCACCGCGGCGAGGCGCAGGCGAGCCGCCTGTGGACGCAGATGGGCGACATGGCCACCTCCTCGGTGGCGCGGAGCTTCACTGCCACGTCGATCGTGGGCACGTCGGTGCACACCTCGCGCGTGGCCGCCATTGGCAAGTTCAACGATGATGACCACACTGACATTGTCATTGGCAACCGGCTGTACCCTTACAATTCCTTACGGTCATCGCAGGCAGGGATGTTTGATTACAAGAATGGCGTGGCCATCGGTCCCAGGGACTTTGTGCAAGTGTACGCGGGCAACATCAATGGGGACACCTTTGACGACGTGGTGGGTGTGTACGACGACGGATCGTTTGAGATTTTTCTCACAGTTTACGAAACTGACAACCCCAAGCTCGCCGCCTCGGTAGGTATTGGCTTCCACTCCATGGGCGTGCAGACATTATTGGTGGGCTACAAGATCACCACGGTCAATTTCATCCGCACGCTCAAGGGGTATGGCACCGACTGTCGCGACGACTATGGCTGCAACTCCACGGAACAGCGCGCCATCTTTGTCGGCACCGAGGATACGGACGACTACATTTTCGTGTCGCCCGTGAACGCCAGCGTTTCTGGATCCATGAGCATGGACTTTTCCTTTGTCTTTTCGCCACTGATCAACACACGGCACCGCACCCTCAGCTCGGCGCACTTTTTCACCGACATGAAAAAGAAGAACGAGGCGTTGCTCATCGGCACGGGGCGCGAGAGCCCCAATGCGCTCGCGTACCTGGGTACCTCGGGCTTTACGGAGCGCTACGTTGGTCAGGGCGTGACCCACGTGGAGACGGTGGCGGTCGCGGCCAAGCGCGTGGACGTGGGCGTCAACTTCTTGTGCTTTGCCAACAAGGGCGCCAAGAACGCGTGCGTGCGCATGCAGGTGGACGAGGACCTCGAACGCTCCAACCAGGTCGTGGGCGACCTGCAAATAACCCTGCACAAGAGTCCGCTCCCGCCGCCGAAACCGCCGTTTGCTCCACGCCCGAAACCGCCGCCGCCGCCCACGCCGCCGCCTCCACCCCCGCCGCCTCCATCGCCGCCGCTCCCATCGCCGCCGCCCCCATCCCCGTCGCCGCCGCCGCCCACGCCGCCTCCTTCATGCTGGAATCCGGATTGTAACGGTGACCAGTGTCAATGCGGAACGTACGACAATGGTGAGTATGCATCCAGTGGTGAGGGCAGTCACGAGAGCTGCTACAACCATGATTGCACTCACCCACCAACGGGGAGAGCTGACATCAACTCTGTGCAGACCTGTGGTAACCAGGAGACCTGCCATACCGGGGATTGGACTTCAGAGGCGCTGCCGAGGATTTCTTGCGAACTCCAATTCAACATCTATCAAGTGGGTCGGCGTTATTGCCGCGCGTATTGGACCGACGAGGTCGGGACGGACCACAACACCCGCGACACCAACCCCTACCACGACTACATCCCCTGTAAGGGGTGTCGACGACTGTCCGAACTGCCCACAGCCAACACCACCGCCACGCTCAGCAGCGCGGCCCACGCTGTGCGGCACGCGGAAAGCAGCCCCCACGATGCACCCCGCCGGATGTCCGAGGACATTTCGTCAATCTGCAATTACGAAGAGCTCGATACAGTTTGCAAGGACGCCTATGGTAATCCAACAGAAACGTGCGACTGGAACTCACAAGGCAATCACGGGCAACGAACCGCAGAGACTGGCCTGTGGAAGCAGAAGTCCCTGTTCCCTGCGTATACCTTAACTTCAAAGACCGTGGCGGGCTGCCAGGCGCTCTGCGACGCTACTTGGGATTGCCACTACATATTGGTTCTCACTTCCTGCAATACCGACGGCGATTTCAAGTGCACGCTCCACACCGAGTACGATGCGCCCGGGTGGGGCACGATCGGCACCGACGTTAAGGCGCCGGGCGGGTCTCACGATTGCGACAACTCGTACGCCCCGACCACCCCGAGAAGTGCTAGAGAGTACGCACGCACGTGCAGTTTGGCAATTTGGGGTGGCATCAGCACGCATTTCGAATTTGGAGACGTCGACGAGAAGACGTCTGACATAGCAATCAATTTCCTGGACAGCGACAGCTACCCAGATGTCATCACCAGCAGCGCTCGTGGCCACGTGCGCATCTACCGGGGTACTGCGAACTCCCTCAGAACGGGCGACTTCTCAAACACGATGCCGGAGACGATGATGGAAATCGCCTTGACGGGCAATGTTCCCACGGCGCCCTCGACGCCACCCTCGCCCTCGTCCTCGCCCCCGCCCTCACCGCCGCCCGCGCCGCCGCCGCCATCTCCGCCCCCCCCGACGTGCTTTGAACAAGACAATTGCTACGAGAGATTCATATGCGGCACCAGCAACGGAGAGTTGCTTCCGGGTGGCGTCAACAATTGCTTTCCGCCATCTCCGCCTGGTTTTGATTGCAGCACCGCTCGCGCCAGCTGGTCATGCAAAAGACAAAACTTTATGGGCGGCAACTATGTTTTCTACTGCTATGATCAAGCCACGTGTGGCCACTATACTCCTGATTGGATGGGGGGCGGAGGCTATGGCGGCCGACGCTTGCTGCAGAACGAATCCACCGCGTTGAATGACGAGATTGAGACCATCTCGGAAGCCGGGAAGAAACGCCGGAGAGCGCAAGGCGACGACGACGCGCCCTACTCGCGCTTCCCGGGCGACGCGCGCGACTCGAGGACGCTACCCAACGTGCAGCAGATCTTTGTTGCGGACTTTGACCAGAACGACAAGATGGACCTCTTCCTGCACGCGCCCGCGCCCTCGGCCGGTTCGTGCGCGCAGCGGTGCCACAGCCAAGGTCGGTTTGGCTATGACACCTTTGAGGTGCTTCACACAAACGTGGCCGACGACGACGAGGCCGAGCCAACGTATTGCTTTTGCGGACCGCACTATGATCTAATGGTCGGGCCAGGACCTCCGCCGTCGCCACCAGCGCCACCGCCGTCGCCCTCGGATCCGCCCGCGCCGCCGCCCTGGCCAGCACCCGACATTCCGCCGCCCTCGCCGCCGTTTCCGTGCGCCAAATACAACCTTGAACAAGTAGACACTGTACCACATTCTCACATGGTAGCACGCGTGGCAGGATTCTTCGAGCCGTCGGCCTGTGCACGCTTCATGCCAACTTCAACCTCCCGCCTACCTCGCCGTGCCCGCCGCCCTCACCGCCGCAACCACCCAACCGGCCTTCGCCGCCATCACCACCACCGCTGCCGCCCGGAGCGCCACCCGCGCCTCCAACGCCGCCTCCGCCGTCGCCACCGCCGCTGCCGCCGCCACCGCCGCCGCGCCCGCCGCCGCGCCCGCCGCCACCAAAGCCGCCGCCCTCGCCTCCATCGCCTCCCCCTCCACCCGGCTTTCCTGCACCGATTCCGGGAATGCCACCCATTGCCGACACCAAGGACTCGCGCCTGCGCTTCTTCGACTTGGACCCACTGCTCGCCGACATTCGCGGTCCTGAGGGCACGGCGTGGATTCCCGAGTCGGCGCGCGTGCTGCGCTCGGGCGCCTACCAATTCCTGGACGAGCCCTACATTGAGCAAATCATCGTGGCCAAGCTCTCGTGTCCTGAAATGTACGACAATGGACTAAACAGCTATGGCTCCAACGTCTCGCGCGCGTCTGTCAACTTCGAAGTTAATCCAAAGAAGCCCAACTGCGCTCAGTACGCTTCTTCATTACTTGAACCTTTAACACACACACACACACACGCTACGCCGCGGTGTTCTGCAACATTTCATTTCTGGCTTGTCTTCTTGCCTGGCAGTCCGATACCAGAAGATGGACTCAACTTGGTAAACATGGACGGCGATTGTGGCGTCATTGTCCTGCCTGGCGAGCTCGTCGACGGCATTCCATTCGAGCCGCGCTGCCTGGTCCTAGTGCTCGCGGCCGAGAGCGAGCGCATCATGTTTGATGAGATGATGGCGGCGGGTCGCAAGATGAGCGATCCTTTTTTTGTCGAGGTCAACTACAGCGTGGCCTTGGGCAGCGCGCCCGACGTCAAGACGGTGGGCACAAACTGCGGCAACTCGCGCGTGCTCCTCGAAAACTATGAGCGCGATCGCGTGGGCCAGGATGTGCGCGACGAGCTGCAAGAGACGCGCGCCGCCATCACCACGCAGCAAGAGCTCATTGCCTTTTGGGACCACGTGCAAAACAACCGCGCCATGGTGAGCATTGATCCGACCACCGGGTTCATTCGGTCCGTGCTGCCGCCCTCGCCGTCGCCGCCGCCTCCGCCGCCGCCCGTGCTGCACAATGCGCCGCCCGCGCCGCCGGAGCAGGTGTCCAATGCCGTCCAGACGCAGCGCCTCGCCGACGAGCTAGTGGCCCTCGAGACACGCCGCGACGCGCTCGTGGCCAGTCTCGACGATTGCTACGTGCCCGACCGGCCCTCGGGCGTCGTGTGCGGGCTGTCAAGTCAGGAGGCGCCAGACCCATGGATGGCGCTCAACGGCGTCAAGTGCCGCGGCTACGACACGCGCTCGGCGCGCGAGCGCGACTTTTGCGGATGTGTGCTACTCAAACCACTCTGCCAATCTTACATCTCCTTGTTACCCACGCGTCCACCCTTTGCAGATTGGGACAGCGAAGTGAACCCCATGGCCGCCGACAACAAGCTGCGCAAGCAGCTGCTCGAGGTTGGTCCCTACTGCGTCGCCGAGGGCGGAAGCACCGTCTACTGCTCGTCCACTGCCACGCGCACGCAGCGATCGGGCATGTACGACCTAAAGTACATGGTGCGCGACGACCGGCATTTTTGGTGCGCCAATTCTAGTTTTTTTTAGACTCCACCCATGCCCCAACCCTGGCCGTTTTTTTGCGCAGCGAGTCTCAGTTTGCGCGCGAGCGCCTCGCGCCCGAGTCGGGCGCCGACATTGAAACCTGCCGCACCAACCTGACGGCGCGCATCGACCGCTGCGAGCTCACGTGCGACAGCTGCGCGGCCGAGTGCACGAGCAAGGCGGCGCGCGAGCTCGTGAGCGCGTGGCGCTGCTCCGTTGGGCTGCCCATCATGGGCACCTTTTTGGCCATGAGCGTCTCCGACCAAGGCATCGATGTAAAAAATCGGTGGGGATCCATTCGGCAGCGGGGGCTCATCGGCACGCCCGACGAGTCGTGGGTCGAGCAGTACCGAACGCTCGTGCAAAACAGCGTCGACCGGCCGCGTGTTGCGCGTGGCGGCGTGTCGTGTCGCAAAAGTCACGTCGAATCGATCACGGGTGGCTTCCAGTCGGCGCTCAACGACGAGGGGGCGTACATTCGGCGCACGGGCTTCATGGTGGGCTGCAATACCGATTTGGATTGCTACAGCCGCTGTGGAGGTTTGAGACGCTTGCATCAAACAACACGCTTGCACTACACACCCACCCACCCACCACTTTGTTGTTTTCCGTGGCAGAACATCCAATCTCGGGCAACGCCTACGTGTGCACGCACAATCCCGAGTTTTACAGCTACGCCGGCGAGGGCCGCGACGCCTACGAGCACCTCGTTTCCGAGGAGGCTGCACAAAAGGCCGCAGGCAAGCCGCACCGGCGCGTCTGGCGCTCGAGCCACCAGGACCCACACTTTTACTTTGTCGACGAGCCCGGCGACGACATCATGGACCCCAAGGATGGTTCGATGGGCGTGTGCACCGACGTGCACATGGACTATGCCAACTCGGGCTGCCTCGATCCGGTGGGCGCCTCGGTGACCATGACCCTCGTGGGCGCCGCCATGCGCTACAATGCCAACTTCAAGTCGATGTTTTGCGGCATCCTCATTGAGCACGGCGACAGCGACTTTTTCACCGATGTGGGCATCTCGGAGGTCTCGCTCCTCTACCCCCGCACGCTCGTGCACGCGGCACAGGTCAACGGCGTCGAGCGAGCGGCGGTCACGTGCTGGAACCCCTTGGACTGCGAGCGCAAGTGCGACTTTTTCCGCACGCACTCGCGCGACGGCGGGCTGACCGAGCCCGCCGCGTGCACGCTGTGCGATCCCCAAGTCCCTTCCAATGTCATCACGTGGGTGCTCGACGTGCGCGACGCAATCCAAGACGACATTACAACGGCGCTGCGGCTCGCGGCCATCTGCCTCAACCCAGTCGCCTGTGTATGCCAAGTTTTCATGATGGTCAAGCCCGCGTGGATCGACTCGTTGCCCAATGAGGTGCTAAAGTGCCGCGCCGGCGACATGTTTGGTCTCCTCGCCGAGCGCATTTTAATCATGATCATCGAAATGTCCGAGGGCATCATCAACGACCACATCATGTCCTTTTTGCGCAACGCCATCGGTTGGCTCGGGGTCAAGGTCAACGACATTTGCATCCCGTACAAGGACAAGAAATTGTGCCCCAATGATCCAAAAGCACTCGAGGCCATGTTTGGATGCTCGACCAATGATCCACAGGTGCACAAGCGCTGCTTTTACGAACGGCAGCGCGCCATCTGCCTCGGCCAAGACGATTCGCGCGACCGCTACGAGGAGCTCTTTGACTCACCCACGGCGAGCGAGCTCGAGAAGCAGTTCAAGGATATTGTGGGCGATACCTATTCTAGCATCCCACCGGCGATGCTGCAAGCCTTCAAGGATGCGGGCACGACAGACACGGGCTTCAACAGGGCGGCGGCGACGCTGTGCGACGGCTCCCTCAAGGACTCGATGACGCTCGACGAGATAATTTTGTCGTGCATCTTCAACAACATTGAGACCTTTTGCCCCGGTGCCAAGGATGACGACGACCTCGACACCTACCTACGGGAAGTCCAATGGAAGCTCCCCGATGTCCGCTGGGATTATACAGCTAGTCCGCCGCCTCCCCCACCAAGCGCATTTGGCAGCTTCCACGACCTCGTGGCGGCCGATCCGGATGGCATGGAGGAGCTGCGGGAAATGTTGCTCGAATTCTGGCCGTCGTTGACCTACGTGGCCTCGCAAACCTATGGCTCAAACGTCGGTCGCGACGACAGTCCTCAGGGAATCGGATATGGACCCGTCTAGAATGCCCACTGCCACTCGAACCGCTTGGCGCTGGCATTGTCCACTAACACCCCCTCCTCTTGTTTGTGCAGTCACGTTTCGCGCTACACAATGTCCACGGCCTACCTGGCCACGGCGCACTTTCGCGACCAAGACTCGCTCTCGGCACGAATGGCAAGCCTCTGGCGCTCAAACCGGGTAACAATTACATACTCGCGCGAGCTCATGCAAATGTCTGTGCACAGGTGCAAGCGCGCTTCACGGGCATGTTTCGCTTCTCCTGTATCGCCCTGAAAAACTTCATGAACATCCCAGACCGCGCCGCCGCGGGCACGCGGGCCGCCGAGGGCTCGGAGCGGCCCGACGATTACACTGCAGATTGGGACCGCAATTGGTTAGTCATGGCCGCCGCGCTCTACACCGAGTCGCTCTTCAAGGAGACGGGGCACAAGGTTGAGGCCAACGTCTTTGACTTCTGGCAACAAAATTGTGAAAGTCCCAATCTCGAGCGCAGCGCGCTGCCCACGGCCACGTGGCGACGCGACCGCCAAGTCTACGGCGTCAAGGACGCCCTCCAGAACGAGGTGCCCCTGACCGACTATGGCCCGCTGCGCACCTACGGCTCGCTCCGCCAGCTGCGCGATACGGTCAATGCCGGACTCACCAAGGCCGACTTTCCCGAAGACTACACCAATCATCACGCTGGCAGTTGCAGCGGCGAAGACTGCCACTTTACCGGCGACCGCAGTGTCAAGGCGCAGCGCAGCGCGCTGGCGCTCTTTCGCGACCGCATCTGCAATCCAACGTTCAAGTACGGCATCGAGGACGCCATTGGGGACCCACCATACGTTACAGCGCGCGACAAGATTACAGACGCGTCGAATCGCAAAAAGAAGAGCTACGACATGTACGTTCCCAACTCGGACCTCGGCCCCGTGGACATAAAGACGCGCTACCACAAGGGTTGTGGGCTGGGCATCGACGCCAATTCGTGCGATAAACTTCTTAGCCCGAACTATGAAGAATCGTCGCTCTGGCAGTGGGTCTACGTGACCAGCAGCCACATAAAAGAGGTCAACCCGGGATGGCACCGATTGCTGCACCTGCCAATCTTTCCCGACCGCGCGTGCGACGCCAATGCAAAGCAAATCTGCAATAGTCACGCCACTCAGGTCAACGAGAATTACGATTTGGACTCTGCCGTGGCCGCCCAGTTCAAAGAGGAGATGAAGGATGCAGAGGGCAACTTGGGAATGGCCCTGCTAAGTGTGGGGATGTTCGCAGCGTCGATGGCAATGCCGGGCGCTGGCACCCTTGCGGCTAATATTGGTCGTTCGGCCGCCAGATCGGCGATTCGCAGCCAGGTCGGAAATGCGATAATCGATGGCGTGCAGGGCTCTGAAATTCTAACCGGCGAGGAATTGGACAAACACAAGTACTTTGCCGCCGCGCGCGTGCGCCGCAATTTGGCCGACGCGCCCGGGCAGCGTAGGCTCACGTACATTGGGGAAGATGGCACATTCAACCTAGATGAAATGCTCCGAGATGGGGGACCTAATTCCGTGCTCGGTCCCGACAGTGGGCTCATCTGGGGCTTGACGCGCACCGAAGCGGCCATCAAGTTGCAGATGATACGTCAGAGAATTCGGCCCAAATTTTACACGACAATGATCCATGGCGAACAGGCCGAGACGACGCCAACAGCCTTCCACACGGGCAAACAGGCACTGCTTTCAAAGCGATGCTCGACATTTCTGCGTGGAAAACTTTCGGCCGACGACGAGGTCATGGCCTACCTGCGCAGCTGCGAGGCCACGTCCAATCCGTACAAACCCTACACGTCCTACACCCAGTACACGTGCTCGGCCTCCGCGCTCGAGCTCGACGACATCCGATCGGTTAGCTTTGCAACCGAGTACCTCGACAGATTGGCCAGTCCCGGCTCGCCGCCGCCACCGCCGCCCTCGCCCGAGCCCCCGCCTCCACCCTCGCCACCAAGCCCGCCACCGCCGCCGTCGCCGCCCGTGGCCATCTCGACGGGCGAGGGCAAGGCGCTCGCCTTCAACATGGAGCGAGCCTTCTGCGAATCTGTATATCTTCAAAGCTCAGAGGCGAGATGCACGGCGCTGGCGACTTCAATGTTCCAGCGCTTTGTGCTTGACGCCTCTTTTGCGCCCCCAAGTCCAGCACCGCTCCGTCCGCAATCGGATCTGCTAGCTTCACCGCCGCCTCCGCCCTCGCCACCACGGCCCTCGCTTCCAACCAACGAATCCAATCGGATCGTCTACTACGAGCCCGAGCGCGTCAAGCTGTCGACGTTTTTCATCGCTGGCCACGAGAGCGACCCGTCGACTGCTTCGATGGAAATTGGACTCAATATGCCGCTTTCAAATCTTAAGAATGCAGCTCGCGACGACGTCTTAGAGAGCATTACAAACCGCTCGCTGGCGCCGGATCAGTGGGTGGCATGTTCAGAGCGCATGGTCGCCAACGGAGCCGTGTTGCCCTGCCGCACGGGCGACACGCCCGAGCGCTGCCTCGACGGCTTCGACCGCCACTGCGGCACCGTGGAGTCGAACACTGAGTCGCCGTGGCTAGAGATTGACATGGTCGACGCATTCGAGCAGCTGACCGAGGATCCAAACCAACCGCTGCGCGACTATTACTTCTGGGGACTCGCGATTACGCTTCCCGACGAGGAGCAGTTTGCACGCCTCTTTTGGGCGAGCGCGAATAGCAACGAGGACAAGGACACCGCTTACACGGTCACAGTCTACGACGAGACGCACAACCCGCTGTCGACACAGTGCAAGCCGTTTTACGAGCAATCGGTTGACTTTTACACCACCGGCCTGGTCCATTTTCAATACGTCTGCCTCGGCGCGAGCGCCGCGCTCGAGACCTACGCGCTCATGCGCAGCGTGCGCTACGTTCGCCTCACGCTGCGGGGATCCTACCGCATGATCTTTATCGATCGACTCAAAGTGATTTGGAGAACCATTACAGAGCTGCCGCCGTCTCCCCCACCCTCGCCGGCGCCGCCGTCGCCACCGCCAATGCCGGTGGCGCCACCCGACGCGCCGTCGCCGCCCGCGGCGCACACGTGCACCAAGTACGAGCGTAAGCGCCTCGACGCGGCCACGCTCACCGACGGTCTGCTGCTCGTCTACGAGGAGCCGTGCGGGCTCACCTTTGAGCAGTGCTGCGCGCTCGCCTACGAGCACGACCGCACGCACGTCTTCCAGCTCTCGGCTGGTGGCTGCTGCACGCTGCTCGACGTGCCAAGCGAAGACGATCGCATCACAATGCAGCCCAATGGCACCAAGATACCCTCGATCGACTTTGAATTTGGCGACGCCGCCACGGGCGTGCGCGACGAAGACCTCAATCAGTCACCATAACGTGTGAGGTGTTTGTTTTAAAAAGAACACGGTGAATACGGATGCTGCCCTCGTTTGCACGCCTGCACGTCAGCATGCGTCCGCCAGTGGATGTCACCACTGGAGTGCAAACAGACGAAGATGCGAAACGACAGCGTCTGGCGCGCCTGCGCACTGGCCCGTCGCTGATTCCGCAAGACCCTCGCGCGCGCGAGCTCAGGGATCAGCGATCACAACTGGTGCCACAGCAACCGGCAACGATGCAACCACTCATTGGCCACTTTGTGACGAAGTGGTTTCTGTCGCAATGGAAGGTGGAAGAATTGGCAACCCGGCACTGGCTCCTGCATCGCAAGTACGAGATCCCTGCCGTGTTTGATCCCGGGTTTCCAGAGTCTTCCCTTGCGTGTGACATTCTCTGCCTGAATGCGCAAACGAAAACGGCTGCCATCGTGGTGTGCACGCTGCACACTCCGCGCAACTTTATGAATGCGCTGGGAGAGGTGCTGCGCCACGGCTACTACTATCGGTTGGGGCATTCGACCAGCATTGTGGACATGGTGGGGATCATTGCCCTCGACCGCGAACCACGCATGCACGAACAAAACCTGGCCACGCAGTCTGGTGTGCAGTGTTGGTGGCCGAAACGGTCGATTGCCGAGTGCCTTGGCGAAGCATTGCCCGATGCAGTGGCAGACAAGGAGAATGTGCCCCAGGACCCGTAGCCTCGGTGTACAAGTGCTCGCATTTCTAAAAGTGTGTCCCGGCTTCTAACATCCCCTCATTTTTAGAAGAAACTATTCTAACTCGAAGTGCTCTCCTTTTGTGCGGCTGGCAAAAGCAGAAGAGTTGGCTCATTTCTAGAAGGAAAATGAGGGGATGTTAGAAGCCGGGACGACAGAGTTAGAAAGTGCTTGCGTTTTACGTTGCGCACTGTGACCACAAGATTATGACCACAAGATTGTGTCCCTAACCAAGTACTCGCATTTCTAGTTCTGTGTCCCGGCTTCTAACATCCCCTCGTTTTTAGAAGGAAATATTCTAACTCGAAGTGCTCTCCTTTTGTGCGGCTGGCAAAAGCA
>Ga0115000_10000389_pt1 | contig 41099 bp, 38 predicted proteins | sample ArcticOcean_MG_C_6_FD_89690 | JGI IMG/M metagenome (GOLD analysis project Ga0115000, IMG submission 89690) | Marine microbial communities from western Arctic Ocean - ArcticOcean_MG_CB8_128 | ecosystem: Environmental > Aquatic > Marine > Oceanic | place: Arctic Ocean: Canada Basin | collected...
TTGGGTTTGCTCGCCCGCTTCCCATTCACCTATGACTTCGTAAGGAGATGCAGTAATGATTCCAACGCCAGAGGTTGTGCCTCCAAAGATGTAGCCATACCCATCTGCTTCAACAGAGTAGGTCGCCCAGTTCGGCATACCGTCGTATACATTGAGGCATTCGTTGATTCCCAAAGTAGCAATGCTGTACTTGCATACGCCGATGTTGGTGCCAGCGTAGAGGTCGCCACCAGAGATGCTAGAAATGGCTACGAAGTCGTAAAATTGTTGAGGGCGTGTGTCCCAGGAGGAACCTTGGCCGAACGTCGTCATTTGGTTTCCGTCCCATCGGCTTGCCCCTTGTTGTGTTCCGATGTAGAGGTTAGCACCGTCGGATTCGAGAGCGTAGATGTTGTCGCTGGGCAGGGAACTTGTTGCAGCACCTTGGCCAGGCGTGTTGCCAGCCGCTGTGAGCGGTATCATCAATTCGCCAGTGGAGAGGTCTTTGCGAGCGACACCGTATCCTGGGATTCCGAAGTAAAGAATATCCCCGATAACGGCTACAGGGACATTATTTGCACCGTTCACGCCGGTAGAAATCCATGGGGTTAGCCATGAACTGTTGGACAGGTCATAGCGAAGAACTCCACTGTCGTCAGTTGCAAGGTGAACAGTATTGCTGAAAAGAGTGAGGTCTACAGCGGCGGAATCGTATTGTTCCACAGTTGTAGGGTTAGTGCCGTTCAATGCAACCACGAGCATTTCACCTTCGCCCGTAATAGCAACAGCGTGGGTTCCGTCTGAATCGACACGAAGCACCTCATCTTGATCCAAGTCGGTGTTTGCAGAGTTCCAAGTTTGAAGCAGACTGCCGTTGGTGTGCATCATGTGAAGGCCACTTTCTGAAGCGATGAATACATGCGATCCATCGTTCATCAAATGATTGACCGTCGTACCAAGATAGACGGGTTGGAGCCAGCGAGATGCTTGGGTATCGAAGCGGTTCATCCACTGGTCAGCGGCGATAAAGACAACACCATTCAATTCAGTAGCGTCTTGCATACTGGATGAAGTTGGACCACTTCCAATCAGTGATGTTCCAGTTTGCAGTGGTGTTGAACCGGGACTTAATTCAGCAAACGATCCAAATCCGTTTCCAAGCAACAGTATCTCGTTTGCTGGTGCACGGGAGCCAAGCGTAGGCCATACGATGAGGTCTTGACCATCCCCAGTTAATCCAAACGCAGAAATCGCTTGTGTACTTGAAAATACACCGACGGTCGTATCGTATTCATGAAGAGTATCGCCGCTTAGAATGAATAAATCAGAGCCAGAGCGAGCCATTCCATTGATGGCATTACTCGTTAACCAATTGCCATCGTTCCAAGTTGAAAGCCAAAACCCTGAACTCCAATCGTACCGTGCCAATCCATTGGTTGGTGAAGCAAGAAGCAACTGATTTCCAGATACGATCATTTCAGTAATCTCATCGGAATGAAGGCTGTTGGCAGTCGACCAAGTCGATAAGGCGCTTCCAGAATTGAGGTCCCAGCGTACAACGCCCTCATCGTCAAAAGAAATGTAAAGAATATTGTTGACTTCGAGGATATCAAGGGCCATACCTGAAGTAAATTTGGTCATCGGGAAACTCCAGTTCGTACCATCCCATTGTGCAATTCCGCCATCATAAGCAGCGTAAACAAACCCGTTTGAAGCAAGATGAAACACATCATACATTGGTTCTGATGAAGACTCAGGCCAAAAAGTCGGGGCTGTCAGGCCGTTTTGTTCGCTTGTATCATCAAGAGAAAAGGCGTGGAAAAGGCTGTCTGATGTGAGAACATGAAGTAGCCGATTGGTTGGGTCCATGACCAGATCCTTGATGTCCGAATCAAATTCAATCACATCGATAACAAGAGGGTCGTTTGAATAATCCAGTGCTAAAAGAGCATCATCGATTGCAAGATACATACGTCCATCAGCAGGATGGATTGCTGATGCGGCGATCACGAGTTCCAAAGGAGCGAGTGCCACCATCGGATCGACTGGTGAGAGTGCCTCTATGACCAGTTCTGTAATTTCGGCATCGGATGGAAGCGTCCATGTCGCGCCTGAATCACTGTTCGGGCTCAAACGCCCAGAGTAAGGGTTTGGGCCAGTGAAACTGTCTTGAGAACCAAGCATTCCGAGGCCCCGCCAGTCGAGCAAATTGACTCCAATATCACTCGCTACAAGCATGGGTTCTTCGATCATCAAACCATCACTTCCATTGACTCGGATTTGGAACGAAACATTAGACAGGTCGGCACCTGGGGCGAACTCTACTGTCCATGAGGCACTGGCTTGCCCGCCCGTAGAAGGATTCGCTCCTACCGCGTCAAGTTGAACCCAACCCGTATCATTACTGCCTTCTTGAGGCCAAATCGTATTATTGGCAGATTCATGTGCGGAAACGCCAGAGATTGTAAGCAATGGGGCTGCCGATGAAAGCAGCATTAACACGACCAAGAGCAGTGCTCTTTGAGCGTCGCGGGGCAGGGCCGCAGTGTTCGCCTTCAAGTTCATTAAATACAATCGGGGTTTTAGGGTATTTGAACGCGCCCCTCGGTCGTGTAGAAATATCTCATAAAATCGAACCATTCATCGAGTATAGTAATTTGATTGCGACCACTTTCTTTCTACGCCTTCGCTTAAAAACAACTCCGAAACCCCAGGATAAGCGCATAGACATACTCTATCTCCCTTCACTTCCACGCAACACTCAAACCTAAGACCTGCTTCGTTGGATAAGGTCTACCCATGAATCTCGATAAAAAGGAGCGCTTACTTCGGAAAGAAGCGCTGGAATATCACGAAGCAGAACCGCGTGGTAAGATCAAAGTTGTACCTACGAAGCCCCACTCCACTGCCCATGAACTGAGCCTTGCTTATTCCCCTGGGGTTGCTTATCCTTGCTTGGATATTGCGGAGCGACCCGAGGACGCCTACCGCTATACTTCGAAAGGAAATCTGGTTGCCGTAATTTCTAATGGAACCGCTGTACTAGGGCTCGGAAATATTGGTGCACTGGCCAGTAAACCGGTGATGGAGGGTAAAGGTCTCTTGCTCAAGACGTTTGCCGATATCGATGTTTTTGATATCGAGGTGGATACAGAAGACCCTGAGTCCTTTATCGAAACCGTTGTCAATATTTCTACAACATTCGGAGGTATTAATATTGAAGACATCAAAGCACCCGAGTGTTTTGAAATCGAACGTCGCATAGCGGAAGCAACCGACATACCGGTCATGCATGATGACCAACATGGTACAGCCATCATTTCTGCAGCGGCTTTGCTCAATGCGGTTGAATTACAAGAAAAAAGTCTTGACACCATCAAAGTCGTCGTCATAGGCGCGGGTGCCAGCGCTATTGCCTGTGCTAATCATTACGTTGCCATCGGTGTAACCCGTGAAAACATCTCTATGGTTGACAGCAAAGGAATCGTCACCAAAGCCAGGCTCGAGGCTGGAGAATTAAATGAGTACAAAGCACCGTTTGCACATGATCGTGAAGCAGGAGATTTAGCGGATGCTCTGCGGGGTGCAGACGTCATGCTTGGCCTTTCACGAGGCGGTCTTGTCGATAAAGAAATGGTTGCTACAATGGCAGATAGACCAATCATTTTTGCACTTGCGAATCCTACTCCTGAAATCTCACCAGAGAAGATATTAGAAGTCCGTAGCGACGCAATTATCGCAACAGGTCGTTCGGATTATTCGAATCAAGTGAACAATGTTCTGGATTCCCTTACATTTTCCGTGGTGCTCTTGATGTCCGGGCCCGAGACATCACTCAAGGGATGAAAATGGCAGCAACGCATGCACTTGCACAACTCGCTAAAGAGCCAGTCCCTGATTATATTTCAGCAGCTTACGATGGCGCTACTATGCAATATGGCCCCGATTATATCATCCCTAAACCGTTCGACCGCAGGGTTCTGATTTGGGAGGCATCAGCGGTGGCGCAAGCCGCAGTTGAAGAGGGCGTAGCCGCAGTCAAACCTGAGGACTTTTCCATTGATGAATACCGTGAAGAGTTGGAGGCTCGCCTCGGCCTTTCTTATTCAATAATGAGGCATGTCATCAATCAAGTACGAGGGAAAGGAAAGCGAATTGTATTCCCCGAGGGCGATAACGAGAAGGTGTTACGTGCTGCTGCTCAATTGGTCGAACAGAAGATATGCTATCCGATTTTATTAGGGCCAGTAAAGCGCATTGAATCGATGATTGAAGAACTCGGATTACACTTTGAGTATGAAGTATTCGACCCTCGAAAAGACAAGCGACGTAAAGGTATTTTCACTGAAAGAATGATGCAACAGCGCAGTCGTAAAGGCATGACCTATGCCGATGCCCACCGCCTCCTCAAATCCCGCCCATATTTTGCGAGTCAAATGGTGATGAATGGAGATGCAGATGGTTTTGTTGGCGGTGTCAGTCGAAATTACGCTGATGTTCTGCGCCCGACGCTGGAAGTCATTGGTGCTGATGAAAAAGCACATTGTGTCGTCGGCTGCTACATGATGAATATCAAGGGTAGAACTATATTCTTAGCTGATGCAACGGTAAACGTCTATCCCGACAGCCGAACGCTCGCAGAAATTGCAGTCCAAACCGCCAAAGTGGCTCGGCGTTTCGGAATCGCTCCAAAAGTGGCGATGCTATCCTTTTCGAATTTCGGTTCAAGTCGTGCGCAACGCTCAGAACGAATTGAAGATGCAATCGAACTCGCCCGCGAACTCGACCCTTCACTGGCCATTGATGGACCTATGCAGGCGGATACAGCATTGAATGGCGGTGTACAAGAGGAATATCCATTCATGGATTTCAAGGGTCCAGCGAATGTCTTGGTGTTACCAAACCTCGCTTCTGCCAACATTGCCTACAAATTACTTGAGGAACTTGGAGATGCAGAGATGACCGGTCCTATTCTAGAAGGAATGGAAAAGCCGGTACAACTGGTTGCACGGCAAGACGGAGTCCGACACATTGTCAACATGGCAGCGATATGTGCCGCAGATGCGATTCGCCAAGATTCGTATTGGGAAACGCTAGTCACGCCTGTTAGTGATGAGTGATTTCTTCCTTTCCTCGAAGAAAACAGTTGGCCTGCGAGGCCGCCAAAAAGCTCCAGTTACAAAACCTGCACATAACCCTCCAAACAACAAATTGGCCCAGCCTGAGGTCACGTAACCGCCCATTCCTCTCGCGATTGGGATGGCAAAGGATGGAATGACGCCAAGGAGAAGAGTCCAAAACATTTCTCCGCGGATATTTGCAGAAAAGTCAGCATTGAGTGGAACGCACATACCCTCGCCATCGCGTAATGGGGTGATGACAAGGCGAGCAACCATCTCTCTCAATTCACGGTCCATTGGAGCACTTGACAGCGCAGTGACTCCTTTTTGATTGGGGTGGGCTTCGATAGCGGTTCGATGTTTCGCCATCGGGCCGATTCCTGTTAAAGCCCGAGGTCGTCCATCCATCATAGCGCCTCGATAATTATCAGAAACACCATCCGCTAAGATTTCGATTTTTTTCGCCATTAATTCCAATTGAATCAGTTCATGAGCATGCCTCCATTCACCTTCACTCGGGCATCGAATCTCCCATGATTTTTCTGAATCAAGCCCATGATCATCTGGCTTGAAGTTCTTTGATAATTCTGTACAAATTTGTTCCAGTCGTTCACCACTCAAGATGACTTCAGATTCCTCAAGTTCGAGCAATACTTGCAATTCCTTTTGGGACAACACAGATTTCATCACATAAAATTCGGGGCACTGAACTTCATGACGAGGTCTCTGGCTGCTATACATCCAGCCACCTTTTTCAGTTCCAAGAAAAACACTACCTGTTTGAATAGGGGTGAATTCAATACCTCGATATTGAATTGACAACTTCTCACCTCATTGTATGGTAGTTTCCATACGGCGATACCACGCCATTCCCTTGCTGTGGTCTTCAAGCAATGAGAATTGAGGGAACGGAGAAATCGAACGCATGTAGCCAAACACCGAGAAATCAACCAAATCAGGACTCTTTCCGCCAAAGTAGAGTTCTGATTCATGGGCATTTGTAAATTCAGTCAAGAGATCATGCCAGAGTTGCTTTGGTTTACGTCCATCTTTTTTGACCCGCTTTCGAGCGATGAAGCCCCACATGATGGGGAATCCAGCCCACGCGTACAATCGTTTCGAAAAGAAGCCAAACTTTTCAATTTTTGAAATTTTCAAGGTCGTTTTCAAAGCCGAACCTATGCTGCCGTAGAGAATTGGAATCGTGGCTTTGGACATTTTTGAATCGGACCATTCAAGCCATTTTTGTTGACGCTGAGCGTCACCCATAGCAGCTAATTTACCGCCGTTATACGTTGAATCGATGTGCCGAAGAAGTGGAGTTGAATCGACATGATATTCACTCTTTTCATCAGTGAATACAGGCACTTTACCCCAATCTCCAGCAAAGCTGACTTCTTTCTTGATTTTCATTCCATTAACGCTCACAAAATCAACGTCGAGTTTGAGGTGCTCAATCAATCCCCGTACCTTCCAACAAAAAGGACAGGTGTAGAGCATATGGAGGGTAGGTGTTTGACCCATGAAGTTAGGGGGTTGCCACTCCTTTTTCAATCCTCGTCATCTGCCTCAGGTTTCCAACCAGGTTTCCAAAATTCAAGATTATCAAGCCAAATCACCCACTCAGCGTCATCACAAGTAAGCAAACGAAAAGCACGAGCATCCAATCCACTTCGATTGATATCACTCAAAATCCCATCGCGAGCCGCATCGCTCCATTCGACCTGCATCCTTCGAATTTCTCTTCGTGCTTCGGTTGGATTATCGAAATTCAATTCACATGCATCCCTCAATTCGGAGATTAAAATTCGGTTGTCTTTCAGTAAAGGATCACTGACAGGGGCGCGAGTCGTTTTCACCTTCCGTCCAAATGGCCACCAACCCATATTATTCCTTCACCGCACCCACTCTATGACATTTTGGACGTATGCGTATGGGGGCTTCATGAAGAATGGCATACTGGCAAAACCATGGCAAGAGTCACGGTCCATCTTCACGGCGTCCCAAAGGAGAAAGCCAACCGAGAACTTATTGAGATGTATTCTAAACGTATTCTCTCACGCGGGATTCGCATAGAATCTCATTCAGATAAAATGAGCGCTGAAGCATATGTGGAACTCCTTCAAAAAAAGAAGGGTACGGTAATCTATTTGGATGAGCATGGCGAAACACTTGACTCAATTGAGTTCTCAACCCGCGTCCAAGCATGGAGCATCGCTGGTGATGAAACCCACCTTGCGATTGGGCCAGCTCAAGGGTGGCCATCAACGAACACGTCTGCCAAAGTCCACCGCCTTTCACTTTCCAAAATGACGTATCCCCACGAGCTTGCGAGCGTCCTTTTAGTGGAGCAATTGTATCGTGCAACAGAGATTCTTCGCGGAACGGGTTATCACAAGGCTTGAGCAAAGGGTCAAAAAGTGCCGTTTTGTCGAACAAATTAGGGGCGGTTATGCTAACATTTGAAACAGTTACTTTACAATGGATTTTGATTGGATTTGAAGCCACTGTTGGGCTCCTGCTCTTTATCGGGTCGAAAGGCCAACCGTTCCCCCGCCCTTCGCGAAGATTTGGCTTGGCCATCTTGACTCTCACATCATTGATTGCCGTGGGGCAAATGGCTCCAAAACCCGTTACAGTGACGGGACATCTGGTCATACTCACCGGAGTTGGCTCGTTTGGCCTCCTCGCCGGAATTCATCACTTAATCCGCACCCGGAGAGAGGTACTGATTGCTCCATTCTCAGGATTCTTCTTCTGCGTTGGCGTTGGTGGCTTGATGATTCAAACATGGAGCAGTTTGAATCAATTCGAACAATGGGCTGGTTTTCTATCTCTGGTTATGCTCGGCGGAGGGCAGACGTGGTTGGTATTCCGCGGCCTCTTGATTGGCCGTTTACCTCTTGCATGGAGCCAAGCGGGTATGGTCGCTCTGCAACGAGGGCAAATCGATGGCGACAACGGGGCAATTGCGTGTTTTGAAAAAGGGTGGGATGCTGAAGAAGAGCACCTGAATCCAATGGCATATCTCGCGCTGCATAGAATCCATTTATTCATTGAAAACCAACGTGTTGCCGATGAATGGTTCGAATCACTTCTTGCAGTAGGTGGTGAAGAAGCGGTTGCTTTTGAATGGATTCAAGCCATCCACGAGTCACTTCAAAAAATCGATTCGTCCGCTGCCTTCAACCTTCCACCTCTCAACGATTCTGAACAAGAGTAGCAAACTTTCCGGTAATTAAAGTCGAGTTATCGGAACTTTCCGGAGTTTTGAGTACGACTTTCTATGCAGGAATACAAAGGACTTAAGAGGTTTAAAAACAATAGAATATCATGGGAAAAACTTTTGAATCTCAAGAAGGATGGAAATCGGGTACTGTTTTTTGGTTTGCAGTGGTTATTTGGTTCTCTTCAAGTCTACTTTCTCAAGCAGCCTATATGGCGTTCTATGGAGTTCCGTATGACGCAATCGCCCTTCTCAAAGAATTTGGACCTCTGTATTATGCTGTTTTGGTTTTTGAATTATTGATGTGGGCGGGGATCGGCTCAGCCATGTTTTTGAGATTTGCAAGAAAGGTTGCTCCGAAGTTTCAATCCCCCCTTTCGTCAGTATAATCTTTGGACACCGATTTTTTCTAAACCCCCCAAAAACGCTGAAAATCATTGTTCTTCTCCGATGACTTGAAGGTCCTTCAAGTGAAGCAACACATGTGAAAGAACATTCAGATGTACCCTTCTTTTCAGGACGACCAATGGATGTATGTTCATTGGTGGATGAAGATGTTGCTTTGCGCACTCTCCCCAAAGGTGCTCAAATCGTTTCGCTTGAAGATGCTAGAGAGAACTTACCCAAGGTTACTCGCTGGTTGGCTGAACTCCAAGCGATGAGCGACGTAGCCCACGACCTCACCGAGGAGTTAGAAGTTTTACTTGAATCCCTTGATGCAGAAAATGAGCACGTGGTTGAAGTTGCTGAACAGTTGGCCCAACTTGTTGCACATTGGCAAAAGGTGACTTCGAAAATTGAAGCAACTGGGACCCGTATCGCTTGCTTAGAACCGGGACGATTAGAATGGTATGGTGTAGTTGACCAGCACCTTGCACTGTATTCATGGCGCTTTGGAGAGGAAGATATTGAATGGTATCATCCAATCGATGCCAGTTTCCTTGCCCGAAAACCACTCATAGAAGCATGACTTGGCATGACTTGAGGCAGAGTCATGGTACGCATCACGCGAGTTTACACCGGAACAGGAGATGAAGGTGAAACTTCACTTGTCGATGGTTCAAGGCGTTCCAAAGCAGATCCACGTATTGAAGCGGTTGGTACATGCGATGAACTCAACGCTCTTCTCGGAATGTGCCTTATGGAAATTGGGCGTTTACCAAGGCATGAAGATGGAGGTCGCCGTTCAACAGTTCAACGGGTCCAAATGATTGCTAACCAAGCCCTTCCTCGAATACAAAATGAACTTTTTGACCTTGGAGCAGAACTGGCTTGCCCACCATCTCAATTACCTGAAGGGATGGTTGTTTTGAATGAAAACCAAGCCTCTGTCTTGGTTGATGAAATGGATGCATGGCTTGAACAATTACAACCATTGACCAGTTTCATTCTACCCTCTGGGCAAGGTCCTGAAGCCATAATTCACCTTACACGTACGGTTACTCGCCGCCTTGAACGCACGGTTTTACGTTTGGCTGAATCCGAAGGTGGGGATGCAGTCCGACCACTTGTTCTTGTGTATCTCAACCGGCTTTCTGATTGGTTTTTTGTTTTCGGACGATGGGTTTGTTTGGGTCTTGGGAATGATGAATCACTATGGATGCCACTTGGACGAAGAGGAGCTGAAAGCGGGGTTGGGTCGTTGATACGTAAAATGGGTCAAAACGATGAGGAATTTGACCAACTTTGAATCAGTCCTTACCCAGTGAAATCATGTGGCGATGTGCCTTTTCGAGAACACTTCTTGTTTCCTTGTGCGTGAGTTGTTCCTTTGCTTGTTCCCAATCAAGCCACATGTGGCCCTGATGTTCATGAGAGAGTGTTACAGAAATACGCTCAGTTTCTGCCAAATACCAGTAGACTTGCTTTGTATGTTTTCGACCCTTGTGCCGGTATGAATATTCACTTCGTTCAACAAAATCAGGAATAAATTCAATTTCACCAATCCCAGTTTCTTCTCTAAGTTCGCGTTGAGCCGTTGCGTGATGGTCATCATCACTTTCCTCAACATGGCCTTTGGGAAAATCCCAGTGGCCTTGTGGATATTGGAGGAGAAGGATTGTTCCATAATTGACCAAGACGATGCCGCATGAGGTCTCCATACCGTAAGCAGAACGGCAATAGGTCAAGTCAATTGTGGCGAATTGTTCCCCGATAACCTTCTTGGTTAGCGTGCACACACAGCGGGTTATGCCCCTCCCCTCGACGCCATTGAAAAGGGCTGGTTTGCCGGACTTTAACCGAATTATCGCCGATTCAGACCTCGATGGACTCTGTGCAGCAGCGGTTCTCAAAGCAGCGAACCCAGATGCTGAAGTTCATTTTGCTCATGCAGCATTGGTCCGTTCAGGAGCTCTTGATGCATTGGTCGATCGTTCCACAGCAATGGTGGATTTGCCTTTCCACCCCCAATGCGGATGGTATTTAGATCATCATCTGACAAACCGTCCAAATAAAGAAGAGGAGGAGCTTTTTGTCCTCAATGGAGGGACCTGTCATTGGGAAGCAACACCTTCTGCGGCCCGACTTGCTTATGATGTATTGAGCCCCTATATCGACGTCTCCCATCTAGAAGAAATAATGCCAGTCGTGGATGCACTTGACTCAGGCCAAATCACACGCCAAGAATTCATTGAAGACGGTCCAATCCTTCAATTGGCCCGTTCCCTTTCACTCAAAGAATCAGAACACATGCATCATGTCCTCACTCTTCTCTCCCAAGGTTCGAGCTTGGATGAAGTGTTAGGCGATTCCAAAATATCACCTCATATCGAGAGAGCCCGCCATGAGCGTAAAGCAGCACAAGCCGTTGTCGAACAACATACAGAAATCATCGACCGTCTTGCAGTTTGTCGAATGGACGAGAAAGGAGTCCGCTCAAACGGCTATTTAGTAACTGCATGGGCTGGAGACAGAGCGGATGCGTGCTGCATAATCCACGGTTATGCCGATGGCTCGATTGAAACGCCGAACCGACCTGCACTTTCAGCAAGTTTCTATGCAAACTCATTTCTTGAAAATGGGCAAGGACGATACGATTTATCGCGATTAGCTACTGCCATGGACCCGACCGGTGGAGGCCATGCCAACGCTTGTGGCTGCCGAATTCAGGCACCAGGCGTTGAGTCAAACCTCGAGACATGGCTCAAAATGTGGCGAAACCGGAATGATGAACTCGCCATTTAGTGAGCTCATAACACTTCGAAAATATGCAAGAACCCCAAAAAGGCATGCAGAAAGGCCAAGACGATAATGAGGTCTGCAGCCCGTCCATGTTTCAGAGCATGGTGTGCGAACTTTTCGCCTTCCTTACGAGCATCACGGGCTTGACGCCCCATCCTCGCGAGTAAGAAAAGCAAAACAAAACCAATCGGCCCCATGAATCCATGCAAGCTCGGAGTCAGTGCATCAAAGAAACTCTTCTCCTCTCTCCAACCAATAAAAGCACGACTTGAAAAGGCAACACAAATGACGAAAAAAGCAGACCAAATTAACCAGTTACCGTATTTTTCATGTTGGCCGAGGGCCTTCTTCCGAGGTTCACCCTTGAGTTCATGACTTTTTTTCCGCCACGAATACTGCCACCAAATCCATCCTAGCAACCCTGTTGCAAGCAAGGGGTGAAGTAACAAAACCACGATACGAACTGTGTCCATGCCTTTCCTCCATTGGTCTCCAAGTGTTCTTTGTTCAAGGATGTTCGCAGGCTTCTGGTGGAAACGAACCGTTTTGAGTTCAAGATGACGCTGCCGGTGGGTTGAAGGAGGGTAGGTTGAGCCAATAAGAGAGGGGGGAGTACATTGCAAGAGTCCCATATGACAAATTGTCTTGAAGTTGCTTTCAAAACAAACGTCACAAAACCTCGTCGTCAATCCTTAGTGGTGAAAACCGCCGATTGGCAATTACTTGAGAAGCCTTGGCGTCCACTGCTTCTTCTCGCACTTGCCGAGACTGAACTTCCTGCGGCTGATGAAGATGAATCAGACGCTCCACCCCGTCGCCGCTCATCGGGCGGACGAGGTAGAAACCGCCGTGGAGGCAGAGGTGCTTCGGGTCCTATGGATTCACTTCCTTCAGCCCTCGAAATGCTTCTACCCTCGGAATACAGTTCGGCTTACCGTCTTGCAGTTTTGATGGTCCACAAACTTCTCAACAAAGAGGAGTGGGAGGAAGAATGGGAGGCGACTGAGAAATCATTACGTGAAACATGTTTGGAAAAGGGAGTCCATCCAGTTTGGCATGATCTTGCTCAGCGGACACCTCTGCTTGGTCAATTCGCGGCTTTCCCGAAAGCCAAAGTAAGCAAGGCCAAAGCAGGTAAGAAAGTGAAGTTAACTTCAGCTTTCATCAACCCGTTCATCACTGAAGATTTGATTACGGCCGTCGAAGAAATTTCATCTGCCGTTACAGATTCTGAATCCCAAGTAGCACTCAGAAACATTGTTTCACAACTTTCCTCCGGGAGACAATTACAACCGGCTGAAGTTCTCTATCAATTAGAAGGACAAGCCTCAGCTTTGAGCGCATTGTTCGCATTGGCCTCGGGCCGAGACCCTACAGAATCCCTTGAACGACTCAAAGCAGTTGAAGCAGATTTGGCTGAACAACTGAATGATTTCTATCAACTTCGTCAAGGTCAAGTGTTAGATTGGAAGAAATCAAGAACAGCAAAAGGAGGCCATTCACTCGCTGCTGCACGCCAACTTTTGGCTTGGGAACATACGCCAGATGAGGCAGCGAAACTTTCTTCAAAGCAACTTGCAGAAGGGCTGGAATTACTTCGAGAACATACCACCAATGCAGTTCAAATCGAGAAAATCATGTGGTGGCGGCTCAATGCACTGCACAAAGAAGGAAAGTCAGAAGAGACAATTCAACTTCTCACCAGCCTCAAACTCGACCAACACACCGAGTTGTCCACATTGGCCCCTCTTCTTTCAGAACTCTCGGGAGAAGTAATCGACCAATGGCTTCTTCAACAAATACCAATTTTAGATGACGGCTCGCTTGTGGCATTGATTCAAATGAAATCTCTACCTTTGCATATCCGTTCGAAAGCCGCAAAGAACATCTCGAACGACTCAAGTGAAGCATGGGAAAGCGTCTTCCCCCTTCTCATCGATATTTATACGCAAAGTATGGAATTGAACCTCCTTGCCAAAATGGTGACTTCCAATGATTTGGTCCCAATGTCCCACCCTTACGAAACTCTCCTTATTTCCCATTTACTCGATGCCGGAAGTAACAATGAACTTTGGATGAAAGTCCGAGCAGCCCGAAGAGTCGCCCTTTCAGAAGTCCACAGTATGGACGCACCTGATTCCTTTTCATCGACATCTGAAGCTTTATTGATGCTGTTTGAAGGTGAAAATATTGAAGACGATCGCCTCACTACTGTTCTTGATAAACAAGGTCTTCTGGCCTTCGGACCAATTCGACAAGCACTTCGTGAGGGTGGCAGTGGAATTGCATCCTCTACTCACCTTGTGAATCTTGAACAAAGTATTGCTTCAGCAGAACTCACCATCATGGAACGCGTTTTGTTCAATGCTGTCATTGCAACATTACGCCTCAATCACGTGGCCTTGATGCTCCAGCATGGTAATTCGGATGCTGAGAATATCGAGACACTCAACACCCTTTTAGCCAGCCCACTTATTCCAACAGGTATGATTCACAGCGTCCGTCATTTGGTTTTAGAGCATGATATCGGATTGCCTTCACTTGTTCGCTGGTACCAAAATCATGACGCATTATCCCCATGGCACACTCTTGCACGAGCGGCGGTTTATGCCTCCAATAAAGAGGAGTTGAACGCCGCTCGGGATTACCGTAAAGCCGGAGATCATGAAGAATTTGATTACGAGTATTCACTCACTTTGTATCGCAAAGCACTCATCCATTTGGCATTCGCTGAACAATGGCGTGAAGCAGTTGAGCTTCTTGATGCACAACCTGCCCTCAAGAGCGCAATTACCCAACGCTTCCAATTGTATCTACGCGTCTCATACACAGCGAGATCCAAAGATACCAATTCCGCAACCCGTTTGCTGAAAGACTTCGTCAAACGAAGCAAGATGGAAATGGAGGAAAATGAGAAAGGGGAGATGGTGGAAGTCATGCGAATCTATCATGCAGAAGATGATTTGGACATGCTCAAAACCTATCCTCATGAGCATCCACGCCCGCTTCCAAGCGACCCCTTTTGTGGAAGAGTTACTGCTGCAACAAACTCGTTGCATAAGAATCGCCGAAGACAAAAGAATACTTTTGACACTCGATTCAATCAGTTAATGCAATTTGGCTCACCATCAACTGATGAAGTGTACTCACTTGCCAGTGAAGCTGCAAAAGTCCGCCCCGTAGACGGTTTAATGTTCCTCGAACGAGCACAAAACAGCGTCTATTTCAACGAGACTGAAATTCGAAGTTTACAACAGGCGGAATTGTCACTTTTCTCCATCAATAAATCTCAAATTCCGAATGCCTCACGACGTTATCTACGCAATCTTTCCTTGGTACCACTGGTTATCGTTGATACAAATATTCTGGTCGATGCTTTAATCGATCGAATCTCAGAGAAATTACACCTAGTCGGTGAGATTAGTCTCGATATTCAAGGACAAGGAAGTTTCCATAAAATCCTCTTAAGCAAGGCCAAGGATAAGAAATTACAACTGTGGTTGCCAAGCGTAGTCAAGCAAGAATTGGCAGGCATTGCATCTGGAATTAATCATCTCAAGAACCGTTTTGATGACGCATTAGTTTCACCAGAACTCCTCGATGAAATTTTCAACGCAAAAACCCTCAATGCTCTCGTGGACGCCGTCCTCAACGACTACAACACTTGGACTCCACTCGATTTAGAGCTTGAATCTGAAGCAGGTTCGACCGAGACAAAAGTAGCGATTGAAAAGTTCTTACTCGAATCGACAGAGATTTATGAAGAAATCACAGCGATGAAGCGTACCCGTGGAGAGCCTGTTCGCACCGTTCTTGAAGGAAGAGACATCTATCCAGAATCACCAGACCGAACATTGATGTGCATTGCATCAGAACTCGCAACTCAATCGTTACAAGACCTTGGCACAGTACTCATCGCAACCAGAGACGGTGATTTCACACTTGTCGCCCGAGCTTTTGAAGAACAATTTGGTTTTGGAATTGCTAAAAATAGCCGTTCACTGAACGCTTGGCTCAAGTGAATTCTCACATGTGCGCTATCATTGCATCGCCGAAGGCACTGCATGAGAGAAGTATTGCATCGTCCATTAATCGCTCAAAGTCATAGGTGACGGTCTTTGCAGAAATCGCACCTTCCATACCTTTCACAATCAAGTCCGCTGCTTCAATCCAGCCCATATGACGGAGCATCATTTCTGCAGAGAGAATCAACGAGCCTGGATTGACTTTGTTCTGACCAGTGTATTTTGGAGCAGTGCCGTGTGTTGCTTCAAAGATAGAAATTCCAGTGTCATAGTTGAGGTTCGCACCCGGTGCAATACCGATTCCACCAACTTGAGCAGCTAACGCATCCGAGATGTAATCGCCATTCAGGTTCATTGTAGTCAAGACTGAATATTCGGATGGACGAGTAATGATTTGCTGTAACATAGCGTCAGCAATGACATCCTTTACAAGGATCGTCTTCCCTGTTTTCGGATTTTGAAGAGTGCACCAAGGTCCACCATCAAGTTCCACTGCACCGAATTCATCCTTAGCAACTGAATAGCCCCAATCACGGAATCCACCTTCTGTAAATTTCATAATGTTTCCTTTGTGAACAATTGTTACACTCTCTTTATCCGTATCAATTGCGTATTGAAGAGCAGCACGAACGATACGCGCAGTCCCTTCTTGAGAAATTGGCTTGATGCCAATTCCAGAGGTGTTGGGGAATCGAATTTTATCGACGCCCATTTCATTCTGCAAGAAATCGATAACTTTCTTGACTTCAGCACTTCCGGCTTCCCATTCAATTCCAGCATAAACATCCTCACTGTTTTCTCGGAAAATGATCATGTCAACATCACCCGGCGACTTGACTGGAGAAGGAGTCCCCTCATACCAACGCACAGGTCGAACACAAGCATACAAGTCGAGTTTCTGCCGTAGAGCAACATTCAGTGAGCGAATCCCTCCACCGACCGGAGTTGTCAGAGGACCTTTGATTGAAATCAAACCAGTACGGATTGCATCTAATGTTGATTGAGGCAACCACTCGCCAGTTGCATTGAATGCTTTTTCACCAGCAAGAACTTCAGACCAAACAATGCCTTTTTGTCCATGATAAGATTTTGAAACAGCAGCATCAACTACTTTCATCATAACAGGCGAAATATCAATTCCAATTCCATCTCCTTCGATGTAGTGGATTATTGGGTCATCTGGAACATTGAGTTTACCGTTGTTTAATGTCACTGGGGTTCCGGTCATGGCAATCAAACTGACCCACATGCATCCCCTTCAAGAATGAACCGCCCCACGGACCTCCATGGAAGGGCGAGTAGAATGGACCGGCGGAAATGGACTTTTATGCACCAACTCTAATCAACAGAGTCTCGAAATAGATTGGGAAGATGGCCCTTCACCAATGCAAATTACTCTTCAAATGATTGGAGCATGCTCTTTAGTTGATGTGATTGTCGGGCTTAAAGAACGCCAATTTACCAAGGTCTGGGTCGAACTTAGCAGCACTCGCGCAGAAACAACTCCACGCGTGTTCAAAACAGTCGAAATGACGTACCATGTTGAAGGCGACGTTCCTGAAAAACTTCTCGAACGAATTGTGGCGAAGAGCCATGAGAAGTATTGCAGTGTCTCGAACATGTTCACCGAAGTCACGCTGACTTCGAACGTAGTAGTTCACCGAAATTAAGCCGTGGAATTACCTACCACAACATTCACTTTTGAAAGTGAATTCATTGCGTGAAGCAACAAATCTCTCAATGCATTGTATAACGGGTGCCACGATTGAGTAAGGTGGGCTGGAGGAGATACAGGCAAGACGCCTTCACCGGTGGAAAGAACAGTCGCGAAAGGCCGGATTTGTCCAGTAGCACCTTCCATATCGATGACGAGGGAGAGATGGTATGCCTCTTGCTTTTTGACCACTTTCGCAGATTCAATTTGTGCGACAGCTTCAGGTGGTAGATCAGATAACCAGTCTTCTCCGCGTTCAATACGAGAATTGAGTTCCTTTTTGACGAGCACTTCAAGCAGTTCAGTGATGACTTCGCTTGAGAGTGCCGGGGGAGGGGTCTGAAGCGCATCCACTTCCAATGGACCAGAGGCATTCTCGATGGAGACTTGTGGTTCGGCGATGAATTCAAACGCTCCTTCAGGTTCGTCTTCAAGGTCAAAAAGCGAATCTACAGTGAGGGTATTTTCTTCTTCATCATCCATGAATGCTGCAAGTGGATCATTGCTAATGAATGACGAACTTGTTTCGTTAACGGTAAGAATCGGATTCGCAGTTGGTTGAACAGCACCGAGTTCCGCAAATATATCCATTTCTTCTTCTTCAACTTCTTCAACAGTATTCAATGATTGCACAGTTCCACTTCCAACATGAGATTTCCCCTTCTACTACATGAAAGAATGTTTATTCCCGATGAAGTGAAGCCTACTCAACGAACCGATACATTATCAATGAATAAGTGCATGTTACACGGAAAAAGTCATATGAGCCCGACCGTGACTTCTCACTGGGTAAAGATGAGGTTCAGTCGGCTGCATTGCATTTTTGTTCTGCTCTTGTTTTCGTCACTCGGCCTCTCATCCAGTCAAAGCTTTCCCATTGGAGTTGGAGAAAGTGCCAATGACGGTTGTACTTGTCACGGAGGTTCTTCAAACAGTACCGAAACCTCTCTCATTGGGCTCCCAGTATCGTTTGAAAGCAATCAAACGTTCGAAGTCACACTTGTGATTGAAAGCAGTATTGCCCTTCAGTTGAACGCTTCCCAAGGTGGCTTTCGACTCTTGGTAAGCGGCGGAACGGTTGTGTTTGAGAACTCCAATGAATCTCAAGAACTTGATGATGGCTGGACTCATACCAGTGAAGGGAGTACCCAACGGGCTTGGAATTTTTCTTGGACTGCCCCCGAAGATAATACTTCAACCGTTGAATTCATTGCAGTTGGAAACGCAGTCAATGGTAATGGAAATTCAATGGGAGATGGTTGGGACTCGTATGGCGTAACAATACCTGGCTCGAGTTTCGATGGAACGTTGATTCAACCAGACGTCGACCAGACGTATTCACTTCTTGAATTCTCAATTATCATAGCAGGTCTTTTCGCCATCCTGTACTGTCTTTACATAGTGGTAAAGTAATCAGTTGACGAATTCGATTTGCTGATTGCGTAAGGCACGTAACTGACGGTTTTCACTGGCACCATGAATCTGTTCACTTTTCACACCGGTTAAGACAAGCATAACACGTATTTCTTCCTCCAATTCTTCCTTTACTGCTGCACCCCAGATGATTTGGGCATGCGGGGAGATTTGATCTTTGATAATTTTTGCACAACGTTCGGCTTCTCCAAGCGTCAGATTTGCTCCACCTACGACATTGATGAGTGCACCACGGGCATCAGAGGTATCGATATCGAGTAACGGTGAATGCAATGCCTCCATGGTCGCTGCTTCAGCACGCCCAGGGCCTGAAGCGGCACCTAATCCAATCATCGCAACGCCGCTTCCAAAGTTGATGACAGAACGAAGATCTTCAAAGTCAAGGTTGACCATACCGTCAATTGTGAGTAATTCAGCAACACCGGTAATCGAGCGAACAAGTAATTCATCTCCAACTCTAAATGCACTGGAGATGGGTAAATCTTTGACGCCCTCAATTTCTAATAACCGTTCGTTTGGAATCACTAAGATCGTATCACAATGTTCTCTCAACCGTTCAAGGCCCCATTCAGCATTTTGCTTTCGAAGGGCTCCTTCAGATTGGAAAGGATAGGTAACTACAGCGATGGTCATGGCACCTTGTTGCTTTGCCAGCCGAGCGATTTGTCCAGCAGCACCTGTTCCTGAACCTCCACCCATTCCTGCCGTGATAATAGCAAGTTGAGTATCGTTTGTTATACGGCGCAGTGCCAATTCGGATTCAAGTGCCGCCGCTTCACCTTTGGTTGGGTCTCCACCAGCACCTCGGCCACGAGCAGTTCTTCCAATCAAGACTTTTTCTTCAATTGGTGACATAAGTAGTGCTTGAGCATCAGTATTGATGGCGTAACCAGTGACATATGAATTTTCAAACAAGCCTTCTTCAGAAAGTCGGCCTATTGCATTACAACCTGCGCCTCCAACGCCATAGACTCGAATACGAGGTTGTAGTGATTCTAACAACGCTTGAAGCTCTACTTCGCTGCCTTCTCCAAGTGGGGGGGTGGTAGGTGTTGGGGTTGAAATTTCTGATTCAGTGAGTTCCAATACACGTTCAATCAAGTGTCGCATGAGCGTGATGCTTACCCGAGTGACCTTGAATGTGCCGCCACTCTCGGTGGCTAAACTAGCGGTTTTTGGAGTTCTTTTCTTACACCACTCAGTCTCGAAGACCTTCTTCAGTAACTTGATACACACATTCACCATCTGGCAAGTTTGGAGAATCGACAAGACGAGCAATTCGCCGTCCACCCTTTGCTTTACGAAGGTAAAGCCTGAACGTTGATGCGTGAGCAAGAATGTGGCCTCCAATTGGCTTTGTAGGGTCGCCCCACATAGCATCCGGCTTCGAATGAACTTGATTGGTAACAAGAACAAGTGCATTGTTGATGTCTGCAAGTTGCTTCAAATCTTTGAGATGCCGATTGAGTTTTTGTTGGCGATTTGCAAGCATTCCACGGCCGATGTATTCAGCTCGAAAGTGGCTTGTGAGGGAATCAACAATAATCATCTTGACGTTGAGCCCTTTGCTCATTCTCTTGATCTCATCCACTAAAAGCATCTGGTGGGCAGAATTGTATGCGCGAGCAACATGGATTCTGCTCAGAACTTGTTCGGGGTCGAGTCCGTGCCCTCGAGCCATCTGGGTGATTCGCTCGGGCCGGAATGTATCTTCAGTGTCGATGTAAAAAATGTCACCATCAAAGCCACCTTCTTCGAGAGGCAGAGTACAATTCACGGCCAGTTGGTGGCCGATTTGTGTCTTTCCGCTGCCAAATGCGCCGTAGACTTCTACCAGTGCTTGTGTCTCAAAACCTCCACCGAGTAAATCATCAATTGATTGAACCTTTGCAGAGAGTTTCAGAACTTCTCGACGTCGTTCAAGTAATGCGCCACCAGAAAGGAAGCCGCCGATGTTCGCCATCTTCTTGGCTCCACCAATGATTTTTGTTGCAACAGCTTCACCGAGTTCTGCTTGGTCGGCAAGGTCACCAGGTGACATAACTGCAAGAGCAAGAAGGTCATCGAATCCAGCTTCACGGAGCTTTTCTGCCGTTGCTGGGCCAACGCCGGGGAGGTCTTCGATGAGGGGCTCGGGTACATCCTCTTCGGGTGGCATCAATACAGGTGCTTCCTCCTTCGGGTCTTCATTGTTTTCAATTTCTAGTTTCGCTGCTTTCTTCGCTTTGGCTGCCATATTTGTTCACTTCAACTCCTGCTGGTATGCCAAGGGTATATCAAAGACAGAAACAGGGCGCGACAAATTTTTGCTCCGGGAAGGCGAGAGACATCGCCTCCAAACGAGGGATAGGGCCGGTTTTTTTCACTTTAAGTTCACTTTTTATAAAACCGAAAGTGAATCAACAAAGGAGTATTTCACTCTCCAGACTCTGGAGCAGCCATTGGATTTGGAACACTTTCGTCAGCGACATAAGCGATGGTTACGGTGTGGTCGACGCTGACTTGTTCATCTCCGTTTCCTTCTGCCGAAACATCGACTTCGAGTTTCCAAGTTCCTGGTTCGATGAAGTATTGGTTGTACATCCAATTTGCATCTTGGCCATCACCAATTTGTTCCGGTGCCGATTCTGTAGCAACGGCGTCAGTTGAATTCAATAATCTCCAGGTCACTGTAACCGTTTGTCCTTGAAAAGGACCGAACTGTGGGTTTTCTGGGTTTGCGACTGTAGAGTCAATTTTGATTTGCTCTGGTGCACCACAATCGCAGTCAGGTGTTGTTTCGATGTCCATGGCATCTGGGCTCGCCGTGTTATCTTCAGACCAGGTAATTTCTTTGTCGATGCGAATGGTGATGTTCTCAAAGTATTCATTGTCTTGATCATCAATTGCACCAATGGCAGCGGAAAATAAACCGTGCGTGAGATAAGTGTAAGTGATTTCACCGTTTTCAGCAGCGTTATTTTCGACCATACTCGAGCCATCTCCTGGGATATAGTAGAAAGTGACCATCTGGCCGGCTGAGGATTTGGTATAGGAGAAGTCAAAGGTTAATTCAACACCAGTTTCAGAAACTTGTTGATTATTTTGCACGACTTCTTCAATAACACCAGAGGTTGTATCGTAGTAGACGACCAAATCAATAGCACTGTCTTTCCCCTTCTCTTCTTCGTCGCCTAAACAACCTGCAAAAGATGCGCAAATAAGTAGAGCGCACAGTAAGAGAGGCATTGGCAAGCGGGCCCGCATATGCAGAGACAAGCGCTTCTTCTTCATCAATCCAATGCCGTTTTTACCGATTTCATGTAAAATTTGGTCATTTTGTGTGACATATTGCTTGAGAGGGCCATCGGTGCATTGAAGAACGGGAGGAGTTCAGCCAAGGCCATAACGAGGTGGGGTAGTCTGGATATCCCGTCGGGCTCATAACCCGGAGATCGATGGTTCAAATCCATCTCTCGTTACCATGCTCAATACTTGTAGTAGTCATGCTGTGGTTTTAACAAATCCATTGCTGCTTGCAGTCGAGCGTTTGCCGCTGCTTCACCGCGTTCTATTGCACCGATTTCTTCTGATATCCGAGAGATATGATGTTGACAAATATCGGTTGAACTGACTCCCGCATCAACAGCAGATTGCAAGAGTTTTTGCACCTCACGAGCATCGGCTACAGGCAAACCGAGAGGTTGCAATTCAAAGTGTCCATTGGATAAGATCACCGGCCCAGCCTCTTGAACCGTTGATATGAATCGCCTGACAAGATTCTTGTCGAATCCAAGCAGTTGGCATGCCTCCATTGCACTCGCTACATGCCCTGGCGATTGTTTTTCACATTTGGAAAAAGCCTTCATTGCAATACTTTTTTTTCCTGCTGTTGCATAAATTTTACCGGCCCTTCGATAATCTTCAGCCGGATCAGTCATTTTTTCAAGCAAATGCGGCGCACCCTTGGAGAGAATTCGGATCATCTTTTTTCGTTCTCGATGGAGTGTTTTCACACTTGCAATAGCCCTTTGAACTTTACCGCGAACCAAAAAAACATCACAAAGAATCCGTAAACCTTTCACCAACATAATTTGTGCATCGGCGGTTCTTTTTTTATCAGAGAGGAACATCTCTGTGAATTGAGTGGCCATGACTTCTGACATTTCCATCCGGCCATCTTCAACATACCGTTCCAATTGAAGCAGAGTTTGGGCGGGGTCATTCATTCCAAACATGGCGACAATCAATGCTGTAAGTGATGACCTATCATGCCTTTGCCTGTTCGTCTCGGTCGAGGTAAAACACTTTCAGAACCCTTCAATCGCTGAGAAAGCAAGCCTTGGCGTTTATTTGGCTGAGGTGATGGGAGGGTATGGACGAACGAGTCAGTGTCGCAATTACGGGTACACCAGGTACAGGCAAAACTACCCTTTGCGAAGCTCTCGGGGAGTCTTTTTCGGTACTTTCTCTGCAAGAATTAGCAGAGCAGTATGGATGCCTGGATTCAGTCGATGCAGTTGACGATTCAGCACCACTTGACATCCATCTTTTAGCTGAAAAATGGCACAACGATGGAGAGGGGATTACCTTCATCGATGGCCACCTCTCGCATCTTCTTGAAGTCGATGCAATCGTTCTTTTACGTTGCAATCCAATACAATTGAAACAACGACTGGAGTCAAGAGCGTATTCGCAGCCGAAAACAGCGGCAAATGTGGAATGGGAAATGCTTTCTGGAACATGGTCTGAACTTTTGGAATTTGAAATCGAAGCACCAATTTTAGAACTCGACAGCACTTCATTAACAATCGAAGAAATGAAATCACAGATTATTGAATGGTTGAACAATGACTGCCCATCCTCTTCACTTGCAGAATCGAGTTCGCAAGCGATTGGATGGATGTAAGTCCCTCTTTTTAGTCATGATGAACCGCAACAACAAACACCCCCCACTTATGCCAAGAGATTGAGAATCATGGTTTTAGAGAAACTACGAGAAGTGTGGGAAAGGGTATTGAATCCAATTTTAGATTCACTTTCCGGCGTGAAACCTTCAACGGTAACATATGTTGCACTCCCCATCGGTGTGCTCGGTGGACTTGCAATTTTGACTGCGGACGATTCTACTTACGGCGCGAATATGTTGTTTGGAGGTGGATTATTGATTATCATGGCCATGGTTTTGGACGGTTTAGACGGCCCTCTCGCTCGGAAATACGGTAATGTGACGCGTTGGGGTGACTATCTCGACCATACCTTTGACCGGTTACTGGATGCAGTTTGGATTCTGTGCATAGCAGGTTCCGTTTTTGTTGGAGACTTTACTCTTGGATTAATCGCTGCGTGGCTTACTTTAATGGGCTCATACATGGGCACGCAAGCACAAGCAGTCGCAGGAACTCGCAATTATCGAGGTTTTTCCAGAGCAGACCGAACAATTCTTTCTATTGTAGCGATTTTCCTCACAGGGATTTTCATTCACGCAGGTATCGAAGACTTTGGCATGTTCCCAGGTATTTTGGACCATATTTCAATCAACCCGTTGAGCCTGATTGTTTTGATCTCCGCCTTCGGCGGACTGTGGACCTTTCTCGTCCGTTTTCAACAAGCCAAATATGAGATTTCACGTATCGATTCCGAAGACCCATTACCCCAACCAAATCAAACCATAGAAGACGAGTAATCTCTACCTTGTGGTCACCCCGTAGGGGTGTGCTGAAACCCTTGTTTAACGGCTGAATATGCGACATGCTCTTAACCGTTGCATGTGACAAGTGAAATGATGACAGACAGATTGCTCGGTACTGAAGGCAAGAGAAAAGCGATTTTCCTTGTTTTTTGCATGCTTCTTGCTTTGGCGCCACTCAGCCATGCGTCAGCGGAAGATATCGGAGACCCTGAACATTTACAGGCCCAAGATATCGCTGCTTCTTTTGACTCTGTTTCCGAGACCACAACGATCACTTGGAGAAACATCGATACCGACGGTTCAGTCCTCACAGGACTCTTTAACTCAACCTACAACGTCTATCGCTCAAGCGAACCTATCACTGCTCCAAATCTGAGCAGTTTGACACCATTCGAAACTGGAATCATTGCTTGTACCCTCGCAGATCCATTCGGATGCCGTGGAATCGCTGGGCCATACACACACTCCGCTTCTTACCTGGTGCCTCCAGGCAAGAACGAAAGTACGTATTACGCCGTAACCACAACGGTTGATGGGATTGAATTACTCGATCTCGACGTTAATGCTTCTGTGATTGAGAATCCAGTACTTGAACAAACAACGCCGATTAATACGCCTTTCAACTTGATTGCCTCATTCGACCCAGATACAAGCAATACTACATTGCAATGGATCAATTATAATGATTTGATCCCGACCCTTCCAGAAACTGGAGCAGATGCATATCAAATCCATATTTACAGAACATCTTACCCTGTCACTCGAGCGAATGCAGCGAACATGGTTACAGTTGAAACACCGGTCGCACAACTTGTAGCAGGTATTTCCTCTCTGACTCTCGAGATACCAGAACAAATCAATCGGGATGCCTATTATTCAATCACCTACTTACTCCCAAATAGTATCGCACCCGGAGTCGACTACAAAGATATCCGTTTCCTTTCAAACAACGCCATGGCCACTCCAATTAGAGAGGACAATATGCCTCCAGAACAAGCCAGTTCAGTGACTGCTAACTTTGCTGAATCTCCAAGTACTGGTGGGGGAACAACTACATTATCATGGACTGATGTAAGTGGTGAAAGTGGAGAATCATACCGAATCTATATGTCTGGGTTGCCATTTACTTCTGTCCTTCGTTCGGATGTTCAACTGCTCGCAACTATTTCAGCTGGTGTTGAGAGCTTTTCCTATGAAGTGCCTATTGGGCGCTTAGGTACGGCACATTATTGTATAGTCACAGTTGATATGTACAATGCTTTCTCTCCAAACGTATCTTCAAACTCTTGTTCCGATCAGGTTTTTGAAAATGCATTCACGTATTGGATAGCGGAACCTACAGATGTTCATGCTGAATTCATTGGAAACAAAACGACTCGAGTCACTTGGACTGACCAACTGGGTGTCGAAGGTGAACGTTACCACATTTATACATCATCATGGCGAGTTGGTGGAGCAGAATGGGCAGCATCCAACCTCTCACTTACTTGGCTCGGTTCAGTGACAGATGGAATCGGCTATTTCGATGTCGAGTTGGCTGACGGCCTCACCGGGCAACAACCGTTTTACTTTGTCACAACTGAAGCTCTTTATGGCCACCAATCTGGAACCTATATCTATAAGGGTTTAGATCAAAATGTATTCCAAATAGCAGAGGACAATAAAGAGGACACTGTTGCTCCTGGAAGAGTAGAGATTAAGAATGTCGAATCAATTGGTAATCTCAATACCTTAAACCTTGAATGGTTCAATGATGAGGTCGAATCGAATGAGACGTATCAGGTTTGGCGCCATTACGGTGAACCATTTGGAGCGGACGAAAGCGAGATTAGTTCAGTCAACGAAGAGGGATGGGAACTTGCTATTGGCAACATCAGTGCAGGAACTTCAGAACAAATGACGTTTTATCGTCAAATAGCCCTTCTTGATGATGTAGACCGCGATGTATGGTACTCAGTTATCATCATTGACCAGTGGGGTAACAGCGATCTTGAAACCTATGCGGGAGTTAGATCGAATGCCATTAAAGTAACTGAAGATACGAAGGCCCCTCAAGGATCTCTTGCCATCATTACTGACGAAAACATGGAATATACCAGTCCATCTTTGATCGCTGGGTCGTATAAGGTTCGAGTTGAGTTTGATGAATACCTTGTACAAGGGAGCGTAATGATCAACATCACTACAGTGAATGGCGGCGCTATAACAAACGATTTCAGTGAAATGGCTTTGATTCAAGAAAACGTTGGAATCCCAAATCGAGGGCCTGTATATCAGCTCGATTTCTTTATTACTTCCACCACCGTTGCTGGCGATATGATTTTTGAAGTTGAAATGGAAGATTTAGCCAATAACCAAGCCACACAAATTTGGACCGATAAGGCAGTTGACGCCGTTCCGCCTGAATTGACTATTTATTCACCTTCCTCGAGTTCCGATAGTGGTTCCAAATATCTCTACGGTAATAAAATCCAAGTTCTTGCCGGTGCAACCGACGACGTTCGAATTGATTCATTCCAATACAAATTTACCTACAATTATGGAACGAGCCAATCGCTATCCACGCCATGGACTGAAGCGACTTCTGTTACGGACATCAACGGCGATAACAGTTCACTTGTTCTCGACCTTGATTTCTCTGCTGGCAATTTCTTACCAGGTCAGCACGCAGTCTTTGTCCGAGCAATCGATTCAGCAGGAAATGAACGTTCAAGCAGTGTAATCTTTGTGGTCGATGAATGCCGGAACCGACTCGATGGAACAACCTCTTGCAATTATGTCGAATCGCTCCAGCCGGAACCGGATCCGGTTATTGTCAACCCTTCAATGACTGACCCACCTTACATTCTTGTGTGGATTCTTTCCGTTATCTTCGTCTTTTCATTAATCGTGATGCTCCTGGTAATCCGAACCAGCATGAGTGGTCCAAAGAAGAAGAAGAAGGGTGGCGATGAAGAAGATGAAGATGAAGATTGGATGTCAGAATTCATCGGTACCTCTCAAGATCTCGATATGGCTACTGTAACTGATACCAGCGGTGGTAAATCAGAAGAAAAGTCCATTGAAGCCGAAGCTGAAGAAGTGGAAGAGGAAGAAGATCCCTTTGCCGTGAACAGCGTTTCCCGCAAAACACGTCGAAAGAAGGACGTTCCTGAAATCGTTATTGAAGAAGAAGACGATGACGACGGTATTGATTGGGGCGAATACGATGACGACGAGGATGAAGAGGAAGAGGAACCAAAGCCTGTTGCTAAAAAGCGCGCAGTCGGCCGTAGCGCAGCTCCTAGAAAGGCGCCCAAGCGCCGCGCAGTCGGCCGTAAAAAGAGCGACGATTGATTTCATCAAAGCGGTGAAGTCAAGGGGTGTGTCTCCTTCGACCAAAACATGTCGGAACCGAATGCCGTTGAGATTTCAGATAATCTTACCGAAGATATTGAAGAAGCCATGGACCATTTACTGACATCCTTTGACCCAAGAAAGAACAAATTAAATTTCCTCCTCTTGGCAATTCCAATTGCTCTTTACGCTAATTATACTCATCAGGGTGGACTTGCCTTCGTATTCTCCATGGTTGCGATTATGCCGCTTGCCTTCCTCATGGGGAAAGCCACAGAAGAGATTGCTTTACGAACCGGAGAGGCAGTTGGCGGCCTTCTCAATGCGACATTTGGGAACGCCGTTGAGATGATTATCGCAGGACTTGCTTTGTACGCTGCATCACAGAATAAGGAAATTGCTGATACAATGATTACTGTGACTCAGGCATCTCTGATTGGCTCCATCCTCGGAAACCTCTTGCTGGTACTTGGACTTGCAATGGTTTGGGGTGGATTAAACCACAAAGTTCAGCATTTCAGCCAAGATGCAGGGCAAATGAACGGGTCTCTCCTCCTCCTTGCGATTGTTGCTTTGATTATTCCAAGTGCTGTCCACCATTCAGGTGGCTCAATTGGCGATGTGGCAAAACTCTCCCATTATACTGCAATTGTTTTGTTAATCATCTACGGTTTGGCTCTTTTGTTTCAACTCAAAACCCACGTCGATGTCTTTGCCACTGAGGCAGGGCATGGTACCCACGAAGATCCGCACATGACCAACAAAGATGCATGGATTCTGCTTATTCTTTCGACTATTCTTGTTGGATGGATGGCACATATATTGGTTCACAGCCTTGAAGTAGCGGTTGACAAGTGGCACTTACCAGAACTCTTCATCGGGGTTATTCTGCTGCCTTTCTTCGGTAATGCTGCTGAACATTTCACCGCAGTTCTGGTTGCCGGAAAGGACAAGATGGACCTGTCTATCGCTATTGCCATCGGCAGCAGTGTTCAAATCGCTTTGTTTGTCGCACCTGTGATGATTTTGTTTGCTTGGTTCCTTGGTGTAGGACTCACCTTAGAATTTGGCCTTTTGGAAACAGCTGCTACTTTCATTTCAGTTCTTGTAGCGAATTCAATTATGAATGATGGTAAATCAAATTGGCTTGAAGGTACGATGCTCTTGGCATGTTACGTGATACTCGCTTTGGCGTTCTATCAAATGTGAGGTGGATGAAGATGGTTCAAAACAAAACGATTGGCTTTGGATTCGCAGGCCTTGCTGTTTTCATCATCGTCTTCGGAACGGTTGGTTATACCATTGAAGGTGAAGTAGAAGACATCCCAACTCCAAACATTGACGGTTTTGTTTTCTTTTCCGATGAAGTATTACCCAGTAATCCATTACAACTCTTCATCAGTGCAGACACTTCCATTACATGGGACCGAGAAGATATCTTTCTCGTGATTGCTAACCAATCTAAGAAAGACCAATGCGATGGTATACGCGCCAGCGGAGGAGGGTTCCTTCAATCTGGTTCAAACAGCCAAACCTGTCAATACGGTGATACGAACGGATATGAAAAGACCTTCTTAGATGGGACGGCCGGCGCAGAATGGCGCATCACCTCTGGCGAGTATTACATAGGCATTGGAACCCAATCGGGACCCCTCCCGGCAGGAACGGAATTGAATATTGGCTATGAAGTCAAACTTTCTGCTTCATTCTCGACCTATTTATTCAGCTTCTTATTAGGTCTTGGTGGAATGGCATTATCTCGAATGGACTAATCATTCGACGCCTTCGTAATAGGTGTCGACTGCACGGTCCAATTCATTCCAAGCAGATGCTTCGTCGATGGTTTGGGTGACCCCATTCTTTCGGAGTGCTTGACCATCGACCCACAAATCCATGCAATCCGCACCATTGAAAATTAGATTTGCGAGATGACGATTACCAGAACGGCCCAATGGTCTCATTCGAACATCATCAAGGTTCCACACAGCCCAATCCGAACTTCCTTTGGTCGCCATGGAAAAAACATCTGCAGCTGGGAGCAGAGTTGCATCCCAGTGGTCATGCCGTTGAACCAATGCTGCAAGACGTGCTTCAGCGAGCATATCCAAGCCACTCCCTGAAGAAGCAGCACCGTCAGTGCCAATTCGAACATCGACGCCAGCATCGTTGAATGCAGGTAGCGACATGGTCCCCCCACAAGCAATTTTCATGTTCGATGAGGGGCAATGAACTGCAGTCACTTCATGTTCGGCTAACATTCTGATCTCATTTTTCTTAACCCAAGAGGCGTGAGCACATACTGTTCCTGGTTTGAAAAAGTCGAGACTGTCGAGGTATTCAACAGGATAGAGGCCTGTTTTTTCATGGCAATCAGCGATTTCTTTTCGGGTCTCACTCACGTGAATATGAAGGCGTGCATCCCGCTTTTCAGCGAGTTCCGATGCTCTACGCAACGTATCTTCGTTGCAAAGATAGACCGAATGGGTTGCAATTGCATATTGAATTTTATTCTCTCTTTTCTGTTGCTTCAGCATTGAATCAAGCTCATCCAAAGCAGACGCGGCATCGGGATGAGAGGGGAGTGCAGCATCGCTTACAGGCCCACCTACCAAACCACGTAACCCAGCATCTGCGAGTACTTTTCCAGTCACTGCAGGATAGAAGTACATATCAGCTGCAAAGGAGGAACCCGTTCGAATCATTTCTGCCGCTGCGGCTTGCGCACCGACACGAACGTATTCAGGGTTCAATCTCGCTTCTGTAGGAAATACCGCTTCATTTAGCCAACGATGGAGGGGAAACCCATCGCTAAAATCTCGAGCATTCAATTGCATTGCTAAATGCGTATGCCAATTCTGTAAACTGCGCGTGATGAGCCTCCCTGACCCATCAAGGTCGTGCTGAACATCCTCATCTCCTTTTGATTCAGACCACAACCCATCGGTGTGAAGAAGCACATCGCCGACGTGCTTTTGGCCGATTTCATCATACAAGACCGCGTTGCGATAGCGCACACACAAGTCATCGGCCATGAACTTCGGTTAGGCTCAACCCACATGAACACTTTCAACCGTTTGCCTTATGTTCATTCGATGCTGCGATTGGTTTGCGCCACTGTGGCTTAGCTGGTATAGCACCTGATTCGTAATCAGGAGGTCGGGAGTTCGAATCTCCCCAGTGGCTCTTTACTGATCGACACTTCGAGCAATATTGAGGGTGAATGCCTCCGCACTCGCCTCAAGACTTGCAACAGCAGGGAGTGTTTTTCCAGCGATATAATCCAAGCATGCACCTCCACCTGTTGAAAGGTGGCCCATTTTCTTGGCAAGCCCATGCTTGGCGATGAGCGTAGCAGTATGGCCTCCGCCGACAACGACGTATCCTTTGGTTTCAGCACAAGCGTTCAACATCTCGACGGTTCCAAAAGCGAAATCAGGTAACTCAAATACTCCTGCTGGGCCATTCAGGTGAACGGTTCCTGCAGATTTAATGGCTGCCGAAAGGTTGAGAATAGATTGAATCCCGATGTCAAAAATCGGCGCATCAATTGGAAGTTCAGCGAGCCTTAGGTCGACCCGATTATCTTCGATGTTTGCAGCAACATCAACAGGGAGGCGTATTTTATCACCAAAGTCACTTAACAAAGATTTAGCAGTTTCAACAGTTTGGTGCCATAGTTTACCCAATTCATTCACTAAGAAGTCATGATTAATTGCCCCTATTTCGACACCAGAGAGTTCCAAGAGTAAGTTGGCCACGCCACCAGTTGGCCAGAATTCATCGCATATGTTGTTCCGAAGCATGTTGTCCGCCACGAGAATCGAATCATCAACTTTGATTCCCCCTAATACCGCAATACAGGGGCGAGCAGGGTTCTCTATTGCGCGGTTGAGTTGATTGATTTCATTTTTCATTAATTCACCAGCAACGCATGGAATCAAGTACGTAAATCCGACGCCAGAAGGCGTGCTGCGATGGGCACATGCAAAAGCATCATAGACGAATAAATCAGCCACACTGGCGAGATTCTGAACCATTGTTGTTTCCGAATGCGTATTGAAATCTCCTTCGGTGTTGATCTCTTCATCATACATTCGAACATTGTTCAACATTAGAACTTCTCCACACTTCAATGCTTCAATCGCTTTCATGGCTTTCTCGCCTGCAAGGTCATCGACCCATTGAATTGGCCGCCCTAGAAGACGCCCGAGTTCACGTGAATGTCCAAGAGTAGTAGTGAAGTCTTGTTTTCCTGGTCGAGATTGATGAGCAAGTAGGACAACTTTAGCACCTGTCAAACGATTCAATGTCGGTACAATAGCACGTATACGACTGATATCCAGGAAAGATTTGGTGCCAGGGAGAAGGGGGCAATTAATGTCGACACGAACCAATACAGTCATGTTGTCAACATTGACATTGTCGAGGGTCAAGACACTCGCCATTGAACATTCCAAACGCTTTCGGTTTTTCATTGCAACGGGTGAAAATACCCCGTGGTTCTTTTTCTTAACCCGCCAATCGCGCGTCTCCCCCCTCTTCATTGCGCGAAAGGTGATAAAGCCCTAAAGTTCGCTCTCAAAGGATGGCGCAAGAAGAACCCGCTGAGGATGAAAGCCTCAAAGGGCCACGGCGTCGCGCTGGAACCAGCACTTCCTCCTTCGGAGTATCAAAGAGAGAAGGTCACGATGCTTCGGTCTACTACGGTAGTCGCCTTTACGATGGAATTGTATCAAGTCGTGAAGTTGGAAAGCAACAGGAGTTGCCCCCAACACTTGCGAATACCCTTATTGCGGGCGACTCGCGAAAATTGGACTTGCCAAACAATTGTGTTCAATTGGTTGTGACATCACCACCATATAACGCCAGCAAAGCCTATGACGAAGATCTTTCACTGAGCGAATATCTTGAATTATTGTATGATGTTTTTGCAGAGTGCTATCGTGTACTCGCTCCCGGTGGCCGCATGGTCATCAACGTGGCGAACCTCGGCCGCAAACCGTACATCCCTCTCTCCAGCCACATCAATATCATGATGAATCAACTCGGGTTTTTGATGCGAGGCGAAATCATTTGGGATAAATCAGCAAGTGCGGGTTCATCTTGTGCTTGGGGTTCCTTCCAAAGTGCGAGTAACCCTTGTCTTCGAGACGTCCATGAATACCTGCTTGTGTTCTCGAAAGGAAATTACAAACTCATGCGCGAGAAATCAGAACGCGCAGAAGGGCGAATTGATACCATCCCTCGTGATGATTTCATACATCACACCAAATCGATTTGGTCGTTTCCTACCGAGAGAGCCTCACGCGTCAATCACCCAGCGCCGTTCCCTGTTGAATTGCCAAAACGCTGCATAGAGATGTATTCCTTTGCCGGCGATACCGTGCTTGACCCGTTCAATGGTTCCGGTTCAACCTGTGTCGCTGCTAAGATGACCGGTCGGACATACATCGGCGTAGATCTCTCAGAAGAGTATTGTGACATTGCTCAAAAACGGCTTGATGATACCGAGGCTTGGACACCACCGGTTCTCGAAGTTTAAGCGGAGCCGTTTTGAACGGTCGCCACTACCCTTCAAACATGAGCGGTTGGAATGAGGCTGACCTCACTGGCCCTGATGGCGAAGACTGGAGAGTTCCAGTTTCCGAATTGGCTAACCGGCAACACCGCTTAGGAGAATATTTGGCCGAGGCTGGACTCCCGGGTGCTTTCATTCAACACCCAGTCGACTTGTATTACTACGCTGGTGGCCGGCAAAACGCTTCGATGTTCATTCCCGCTCATGGTTCCGAAAACAATCAAGCCGTGTTATTTGTTCGTCGTTCACTCCAACGTGCCCACTTCGAAGGAGGGGGCGATGACGCGCCTCACGAAGTACGTGCCTTCCCTCGTATGGCACAATTAGTAGCAACACTTCGCCAGCGAGGTGTAACCTCAGCACCCGGCCTTCAATTTGGTGAAATACCTGCAACCTATTCAGAACGTTTTGTCAATGTATTCGCTGAACTTGGCACATGTTCAGATGTGACGACCATCATTCACCGACAGCGTGAAATCAAATCGCACTGGGAAATGGAGCAAATGGATGCAGCAGCAGAAATCCAGATTCGGATGTTTGAAGCTGTTGAAGCAGTTGGGGGAGAAGGCGTCAGTGAACTCGAATTGGTTGCCGCAGCCGAAGCAATCAGCCGCTCGGAAGGTTTTGGAGGAAACGTGCACATGCGCCGATTTCCCCTTCAATGCGACCGAGGTGTCATCGTTTCCGGTCGAGCAGGAGGAATTCCTTCTTTCTTCGATTCTGCAGTAGGTGGGACTGGAGCCCACCCTCTTTCAGGTATGGGCTCAGGTTTCCGGAAAATAAAATCCAACGAACCGGTTCTTGTCGATTTGGTACACGCTCATCGCGGTTACATTGTTGACATGACTCGAATGTTTGTCGCAGGAAGCTTATCTGAACAATGGCATGAACGCCTTGAAGACATGTTGACCGTCAAGGATACCGTCGTTGACATTCTTGATCGAGGCGATACCTGCGAAGAGGCTTGGAATGAAGCATACGCACTTGCTGTAGAACTCGGCTATCACGATAATCTCATGGGGATGAGTCCTGACCAAAGTCGATTCCTCGGTCATTCAGTTGGACTTCAGTTGGATGAATCACCAGTAGTTGCAGCAGGATTCGACCGGCCTTTGCCAGTTGGTGGCACGATGGCAATTGAACCGAAAGTCGTTTACCAAGAAGGCAGCATCGGTAGTGAAGATACTTGGATTCGAGACGAGAATGGCCTGCGCCCAGTGACTGCTGATGGCGCTTGGCCTTGGCTTACGGAGTGGTAACAATGACACAAGAACAAACAGAAGACGAGATTTGTGAAAAAACGGAAGGCTGGACCCATGAAGATGTGGGAAAGAGAATCCCGGAACGAAAAACTCCGAATGGAACGTATTACAATGAACCGATTGTCGGAGTATTCTGCCAATTTTGTGGGTCAGAATTTGTTGGCCCAAGTCGAGAAGCAGGCGGTTTTCTAGGCGGGCATGAATGTCTGCATGCATGGGAAATCTCACAAGCCATGGGACGAGACGACGGCATGGTTGAGTGAGCAAAAATTTCAACCATAGTGTTCAAGTTACGTCCGCGATGTGTTGTTTGTATGGCAAAGCCTTACTCGACCGGTCACATTGGTGCAGTAGCATCAAATTTTACTGAAATGCGCCTTGCAGGGGCTGTGAAAGAACAGTTAGTGGATTTGGTTTGCAACGAACTTGCTCGTTACGTCCCTGAGATGGAAGCCGCTACACTTTCACAGGACCCGGAACGAAAAACTCTTGATGACCCGTATCGAACACGACTGAATTATAACCGCACTCGTGAATTGATGATCGATGAAATCGATGCTGTTGAATCGGTTGGTTCAGCGGCTGTCCAAGCCGGCATTGCCCATATTGAAACCCATCTCTCTGCAATCATCAAACATGCTGAAATTGCTGCTGAAAAAGACAGAGTAGCCACAATCAAACCTCGTCATCTCGAGATTGCCATCACCGGCATGAACATCGGAATAGACAGTGAAGAGGAAGGCCACCAAGAAGTGGCACAAACCGAGGACTTTGTCGTGAGTCAAGGCGGCGGTATTTTGACTGAATCTTCTCTTCTTTCATTGGCCAAAACACATGCTAAAATGCCTGTTACAAAGGATGCAGTTGAAGAATTACTTGAGACCTATTACATGGTAGTTGAGCAATTAGAATCCGATATCCGAAGCAATGCACAATTCGGTGGTAATCCAGTTCACTTTATTGAATCAATTAGTAAAATGAAAACATTGATGTCGCTTGGATGGATGAGATCAATGCTCAGTAAAGCAGCAGAAAATGCTCGAGAGCGAGGCTACAAGCGAATCGATGTTGAACAAATAGTCCATTTGGACCCGTTTGACTCGGCATAAAGCCGTCACAAAGAGCCGTTCTTCAGAATGTGATACTATCAGGTACAGGGAAATTTGAGGTTGAATTATGCTCTCATCCGCAGTGATTCTCTCAGCGCTCCTCGCAGGCATTATTGCCATATTGGTGACACGCGCCATCGAACGTTGGGGTGGACTTACTGGGGGATTACTCGGCACCATGCCTTCAACCATAGTACCAGCTGCTGCCGGAATCTCACTTGCTGGTGATGAAGTTCTGTTGAATCAGAGTTTATCCATCATTCCTTTGGGGATGCTCATCAATGGAATCTTTCTTGCAGTGTGGATGTATCTTCCACCAAAACTAGAGAATAACAACTCTCCACTTCTCCTCACAACGTTCGCTGCTTTACTGGTTTGGTTCTTGTTCGGAATGGTAATGCTACTGGGCGTCGATTTTGCCATTCACAATGGTGTGACGACATGGCAAATTGGTTTTCTTGGACTTGCCTTTCTCATCGTTCTTGCTTTCGCCATGAATTGGAAAGTTCAACCGGCACCAAGTGGAAAGCAGCCAGTAGCTCGAACCGTGCTTATTCTCAGGGGTGGTGCAGCAGCATCGGCTATTGGAGCAGCAGTTTGGTTGTCAGCCCAAGGGCAACCGTTTGTTGCTGGCCTTGCGGCAGTATTCCCTGCTATTTTCCTGACCAGCATGGTCGCCTTGTGGCTTGCGCAAGGCCCGACAGTACCCAGGGGTGCAGCGGGACCGATGGCAATGGGTGGGACCAGTGTAGCCATTTATGCTCTTATCGCCATGTATTCCCTTCCCGCATGGGGAGTTGTATTCGGCTCACTTGCCGCATGGCTCATCGCAGTATTTGGCTGGTCCTTACCGGCCTTTTTGTTATTGCGAAAACGCGTTACGACTGATTGAGTACGCGCGTCCAGCGCTCTGAAGCAGGGACACCAGTGATGAGAAGTTTCACTGCCATTACGCCTTTAATAGCAGAAATCTTCCCCCGTAAATCTCTCAAATCAAATAAACAGCAAGGGCAATGAGGGCGTTGCGGAATGATGGCAAGTTGGACCTCACCCTCTGAAGAAATCTCGATGCCTTGAATCTGGTTGGACTCGGCTAAGACCACTTCTGTATGTGGGTCTTTCCAAGATTGAAGGATTCGAAAAATACGACGTTGAACAGATTGGATTTGCTTCTCGTTCATTGTCGCACCTCGTGTGGCTCTGGTTGCTTTGCTTTACTGTTCTTCTGCTTTCAGTTGTGTCTCAATTTCATCTAATTGTAATTCATTGAGCTTGCCTTCAGCAGCGGTTAATTCTGTTTTACAAAGACGGAGTAACTCTGCACCTTCTTCGTAGAGCTTTAGGGTTTCATCAAGACCCATGCCACCGCGTTCAAGCGTAGCCACAATGGCTTCTAATCGTTGTATTGCTTCAGTATAGGTCGGTGTTTTTTTAGTCATTTTTCTCCCTCATTGGTATGTGTTTTTTTAATTTCGGCATCGGCAGAACCGTCCGCGAAATTGAGTATAATATTCTGTCCGATTTCCAGCCCATCGATGCTACTGAGCACGGCTCCATCAGAAGTTTGTGTCATTGAATATCCCCGTTCCAAGACCCGTTGTGGATGTATCGCTGAAAGCGACGCTTCAAAATGTGCTAAACGGGTTGCTTGAAGGCCAATGTTGCGATGAGTCGCTACTTTGATTCGGGATGAAAGAGTCAAAACTTTTGCTTTAGCGCGGTTCAACCCCTCCATCGGAGCGACACGTAAGCGGGCGTGAAGAACATTCAAACGCTGCTTACTGTCCAAAAGTTGTCGACGCGATGCGACATCTAAACGCTCTCCGTACTCATCGAGAAAATAATGCAGTTCAGGTAGAACAGGCACAACTCGTTCGATTGCATCGGAGGGTGTTGAAGCACGTAAGTCAGCAACTAGATCGGAGACCAACACATCGGATTCATGGCCAACAGCAGAAACAATGGCTACTGGGCTGGCAATGATTGCCCGAGCAACAGGCTCGAGATTGAACGCCCACAAATCTTCGGGAGAACCGCCCCCTCTGCCAACAATGACCAAGTCTACGGGAGGTTCACCTCGCTTTTTTGCTACGTTTGGGTTTGAGAGTTGTCGAGCAGCAGCGAGTCCTCGTACAATTTCTTCAGTTGCCCGAGGCCCTTGTACCAACACCCCGATAATTGTCCGACGCAACCCGGGCCAACGGTTTTCAATCAACTGTTGCATGTCTGCAAGTGCAGCTGAACCGGCCCCAGTAATGATGGCGATGTGTTGTGGAAGAGTTGGAATTGCTCGTCTTGGCCGGTCGAGTTCACCTTCGTTTCTCAATTGTTCAACAAGTAACCGTTTGGCTTTTTCAAGTTCTCCGAGTATACTCACAGGCTCAATACGTTCGACGTTGAGCTGAATCTCACCACGTTGAACATAGAGGTCAAGGCTGGCTAAGACGACCACCTCACTCCCCTCCTTGATACTCGGATCGATTGCACAACGTCCTTTCCAAATAACCGCCCTCATTTGTCCGTCTTGGTCACGTAAGGAAAAGTAGGTGTGCCCACTTGCGTATTGTTTCCATTGAGTAACTTCGCCTCTTAATGCTTGATTTTTGAACAAAGGGTCTCGAACAACAGTCTGCTTGACCAGTTGAACAAATTGACCGATGGGAAGGGGTCCTGTTGTGACTTCACCTCGACCGGTCATGCATCAAAAGGAGAGTCCACGGTTCTTGAACACTGTGCGACTATTCTTCAAAGGTCTTTAACCAACCACGGCGCCAAAAGAACGTAAGCATTGAGCAAGCAAAAATCACCATGATGGTAATTATTCCCCAGAAGCCACCCACTTGGTCGAGAGGTAAATCTTCATTATTCATTCCAAAGATTCCTGCGATAAGGGTTAACGGTAGCATGATGGCACCGATGATGGTCAATGTCGTCATGACTTCTGTTAGTTGTGCATTTGATTCTGCTAACTGCATACTGATGTTACTGAGGTATGAATCCCGAGCCGAAGTAGCCCCAGAAGAATAATTCTTAGCGCGCTTCACCAGAGCGATAGAGAGTTGGTGTAAATCTGAGAAGTATCGCTCTGCCCCCGAGCCAATCAACCGTTCATTTGGCTTCAGTAAGCGCATTGTCACCGTGTTTAAGGATTCAATCGATTTGCTCGCTTCTCGAAGATAGCGTTTCAGGTCGTGTATGCTTTCAAGGACATTAGCGTATCTTTTACTTGGGTCAAACACCTGAAATTCAAGTTGGTCTAATTGACGTGAATATGAGTTCAAAATAGGTGTCCAATCGTCAGCAATAGAATCGAGCAACTCATAGAGCAAGAAATCAATCCCTAATGCAAGGTCTTCTTCGTCAGCCTTTTTGAAACGGAAACGAAATTTCTTCAATGCAGGGATGCTGTAATGTCGGACCGTAATAATCAAATTTTCTTTGATAAAAATGGCAACTGGCTCGGTGTCCAATTGATTATCAGCATCACGTGCATTGATGACGATAAAACGGTGGTTCTTGAACTTCTGAGCCGTTGTATCTGCAGGCCCAAATACATCTTCAACAGCCAACTCGTCAAAATCCATTTTTTCAAGTAAAAATTGACGCACTTCATCATCTGGACGAAGAATGTCAAGCCATGCTAAACCTTCTTCTTGAACAGTCTCCTGTACGCTGTTTAATTCGTAACGTTCCCGTTCGATTAAGCCGGACATAGCAGTTTGTAAACGCAACTCGGCCATAACTCGCCGTTACACTCATCTTTGTTGATGTTTTCATTCCTCTTCAGGGGTAAAAGACTTGTTTGAGCGGTTAACTTTCCTTTGCCGAATCTCGAATCTTTGCCGCTGTTCGACTTCATCTAACTTGTGTCTTACTTTCCAAGAAAGAAACCGTATTACAATCACTATTGCTATAATGTCAACAAATAAAATAATCCAATCGCTGAACTCCAAATTGAACAACATGAATCACCATCCTACAACGGCGGTCGAATATCAACATCAACGTCGCCAATGGGTAACCCGATACACGCAAGTCGCGCACATTCTCCGACCAAGTAATCATCAAGTCCTGGCGGAAGAATCTCTGGCAAAGGCACCTTGCCATAGAGGAGCGTGACCATGCAGGTTCCACAGGTCCCGGAGGTACAATTTGTTGGAATTTTAACCTCCGCATCTTCAGCATGTTCAACTAAAGTATTCCCGGCTACATATGGTGCTTGTCCAAGGAGAATTGCCCCCTGTAAGAATCGTACAACCGAACGGACTGTTTCAGTCTTCGGTGTTTTTTCAGCAGTAACCGCATGTGCGGACATGACACCACCTCAGCGCATATCCTTGTGGCGTGTCCATCGGCCGGTTTGTTTGTTGAAATACAATCCAGCTTTCTTCATCCACTTGTTGAACTTTGTTGCTCCAGCACCTGTTTGGAGAATGAAATCTTCTCGATCTTCTTGAGCTTGGATGTAATTCTTTGCACCAAGCACCTGATCAATCCAGTCGTTGATGTCCATGAGTCCACCAGTGTGTCCGCCTTCTTCGACGGCTTTGACCATTTCATCAGCAGTTGCACCAGTGACTTCCAAATCCTTGCGGATAAGTTCGTTCACACTTGAAAAGTCCATTGATGCTGGCTTTGGAGGCACTGGGTTTCGGGGTCGCTTATCTTCATCAATGTTGATTCGAGTGCCATTGGACAGGCGCTCTTCAACAAGGTCGGAAAGCACTGGAGTGAAACTGTTTTCACATTCCCAGCAGATAAAAGCCCAATCTTGTGGACGGTCTTTGTCTCGAGATTGACGAGGGTCCAACTCATCGCCACATGTAGGGCATGCATGGAAGATGAGGGCAGGAACGTGGTTACGCCGGAAATCTACGATGTCCTGAGGAGTTCCTTCGAGGTCCAACATTTCATGGTCACGAGCAGCTTCAAGACCACGTGTTTCAAGTTGGTCTCGAATTTTCACTTTCTGATCGTCTTTCCCTTCATCGTGAAGATTGTTTTCGAGTTTGACAATTAATTCAACGGTTTTACCAAGTCGATTCATGATGAGTTTTTTCGCCCTAAATGATTCAACTTTAGCAATCTTGAGTCGTTCTTTTTGTTCTGCAAGTTCGGTAAGTACATCCTTTTGCTTGCGCTGAAATTTGATTTCTTCAATTTTTGATTCTTGCTTCTTTTCAGGTGCAAGAATTTTTGAGAGATAACGTTCTTTTCCGTGACTTTGTGGTCCGGCAGTGATGATTGAAATAACACCGTCTGCGATATCAGCTTTCAAGCCATAGTTTTCAATCAGCATATCCTTGTCGATTTTCTTCAAATCGCCAATTTTTAGCCCGGAATCGGCTAACTGCTGGGCAGTTGTTTCGTCGATACCACGACGTAATAAAGCAAGATATGTGTCCTTCTTGGCCATAGCATCCCCTCCGACGAGTCTAGGCGAGGAGACCCTCCTAAGAAAA
>Ga0115000_10000390_pt1 | contig 41082 bp, 39 predicted proteins | sample ArcticOcean_MG_C_6_FD_89690 | JGI IMG/M metagenome (GOLD analysis project Ga0115000, IMG submission 89690) | Marine microbial communities from western Arctic Ocean - ArcticOcean_MG_CB8_128 | ecosystem: Environmental > Aquatic > Marine > Oceanic | place: Arctic Ocean: Canada Basin | collected...
CCTCAAGCATTCAAAACATGGTTTGAGCCAATTGAAGCGGTTAAGCTAGCTAATAATGTATTAAGTATTCAAGTTCCAAGTAAGTTTTTTTATGAGTGGCTAGAAGAACATTATGTAAGTCTTTTGAAGTCGGTACTTGTTCAACAACTAGGTCCAGATGCTCGTTTAGTTTATGTCATTAAAATGGAAAACACTTTTGGAAACAAACAACCTTTCACTGAGAGCATTCCAAGTAATCATAGAGACTCAATAAAGCCACAAGACGTTTCAGCACCTATGACATCAAGAAGTCATGAATTGAAGAATCCTTTTATAATTCCAGGTATTCGAAACTTACAAATTGAATCACAGCTAAATCCAAATTATAATTTTGATAATTTTTTAGAAGGAGATGCTAATAGACTGGCTAGATCTGCCGGATTAGCAGTGTCAAATAAACCCGGAGGAACCTCTTTCAATCCTTTATTAATATTTGGAGGTGTTGGTCTAGGTAAGACTCATTTAGTTCATGCTATTGGAGTTGAAATTAAAGATAAATACCCTGAGAAAACTGTTTTATATATTTCTGCTGAAAAATTCACTCAACAGTATATTGAGTCAGTTAAGAAAAATTCAAGGAATGATTTTATTCATTTTTATCAAGTAATTGATATTTTAATTATTGATGATGTCCAATTTTTGAGTGGAAAGTCAGGAACACAAGATGTTTTCTTTCATATATTTAATCATCTTCATCAGAATGGAAAACAAGTTATTCTAACATCAGACAAAGCTCCGGTTGACATGCAAGATATCGAGCAAAGGTTACTTTCTAGATTCAAGTGGGGCTTATCAGCTGAATTACAATCTCCAGATTTTGAAACACGAGTATCCATAATTAAAAATAAATTATTCAGAGATGGTGTTAATATTGAAGATAATATAATAGAATATGTTGCTAAAAATATTAAAACAAATATTCGTGAATTAGAAGGAGCTATAATTTCTTTGATTGCTCAATCATCCTTTAATAAAATGGAAATTACTATTCAATTAGCCCAAGAAATCGTAAATAAATTTGTTAAAAACACAAAACGTGAAGTTTCTATTGATTATATTCAAAAGGTAGTGTCAGAATATTTCCAAATGGACGTTTCAACTCTTCAGTCAAAAACAAGAAAGCGTCACATTGTCCAAGCTAGACAATTAGCAATGTATTTTGCAAAAAAATTCACAAAAGCATCATTAGCCAGTATAGGTTCTCAGATAGGAAAACGTGATCATGCCACCGTACTCCATGCATGTAAAACAGTAGATAATCTAAGCTTTACAGACAAGCAATTCAGAAAGTATGTTGAAGACCTAAATCAAAAACTCACAATATAACTTTCAAGACTAATCCGACTCTTATTTTAATCGTTTGTCTGGGGAATATTTATAGACCTCCCTTAGCTGAGGGAATACTTAAAAAATATCTTCACAAAAAAAACTTTATTATTGATTCTGCTGGAACATCCTCTTATCATGCTGGAGATATACCTGATCAAAGAAGTATTGATATTGCAAAAAAAAATAATATAAATATATAAGTTAAGGCAGTTTACAAAAAATTATTTTAAAAGTGTATGACCATATTTATGTAATGGATAAGAAAAACCTTAAGGATGTTTTGTTTATTTCAGACATTACTGGATCCTAATCGAGGATTAAACTTCTTATGAAGAAAAGTGATACACCTGACACATACTACGGAGGAGTGAAAGATTTTAATGATTGTTTTAAATTAATTAATTTTGCTTATGAAAAATAGCTTCTAAATTTATTATAAAATGAGAAAAAATGGATACTTATATTTAATTCCAAACACCATTGGCAATTATGAAGTCGATAGGAATATTCCTGTCGAGGTAAAAAATATTATTGAGAAATTAAATTATTTTATTGTTGAAAATGAAAAAGTTGCAAGAAAATACATTAAGCTAGTATCACCTTATAGATCTCAAGAAAAAATCACCATGTATCCATTAAATAAGCACACTTCATTAAATGAATCAGATTCTTATTTGAATATCTGCTTGAAAGGCCAATCGATTGGATTAATTTCAGATGCGGGATGTCCAGGAATTGCAGATCCAGGAGCATTAATAGTTTCCAAAGCTCATAATCTCAACATAAAGGTTAAACCTTTAGTTGGACCCTCATCTATACTTTTAGCTTTAATGGCATCGGGCATGAATGGTCAGAACTTTGCATTTAACGGGTATCTTCCAATAGAAAAAAAAGAAAGATTTAAAAAAATTAAATTTTTTGAAAAAAGGTCGTTAAATGAAAATCAATCTCAAATATTTATTGAAACCCCCTACCGAAACAACTCATTATTTAATGATCTAATTAATATCTTGTCAAATTCAACTGAACTTTGCATAGCAACTGATATAAGTCTTAATTCTGAGAGAATAAAAAGTGAATCAGTAGATAATTGGAAGAAAATTAATAAGGAAGATTTAAATAAGCGACCTTCAATTTTTATTTTAAATAGTGGGTTTTAGCGATAGACTTTCTTCTTATTTATCCAACGAATATATTTTTTTTTATTAGAATTATGTTCTCTTAAGTTTTTCCCGAAAAGATGATACCCTCTGTTTTCAGGATCAGCGACAAAATATAAAAATTTATGGTTTTCGGCATTTAACACTGCATCAACTGCGTCGAGATCTGGCATACAAATTGGACCTGGAGGAAGACCTCTATTCCGATATGTATTGTAAGGAGATTTAATTTTTAAATCTTTATATAACACTCTTTTTATTTTTTTATTAAAATTTCCTATTTTTTTTTTGAGAGCAAAAATAACTGTTGGATCAGCTTGAAGTCGCATACGTTTTTTTAATCTATTTAAATAAACACCTGCAATTCTTGGTCTTTCATCTTTCATTACTGATTCTCTTTGAACTATAGAAGCTAAAACAGAAACTTCCTGTTGGGACAGACCTATCTGTTTTGCTTTTAATATTCGTTTATTATTCCAAAAACTATTGTAAGACTCTAACATTTTGTTTCTAAAATTATTAGCGCTAGTATCCCAAAAAAGCTCGTAAGTATTTGGCAGGTACATTGAAATAGCGTTTAAGGAGTTGAACCCATTGAGGAGCATAAAATTCTTATCATAAAATGCTTTTAACAAGGAAACACTGTCAAGGGCAATTTGTCTTGAAACTCTTCCAGCAAGATTCTCTATCCTTTCGTGATTATTAAAAACAACCTTAACAGTTTTACTCTTACTTCTTAAAATATTAATTATTTCATTATTATTACTTTGCTTAGGAATGACATACAATCCGGATTTAACTCTTGATGAATATCCTTTTTTTTCTGCAGCTAAATTAAAGTAAAATGAAGATTTGAGAAAAGAGTTGAGTTGACTATTTATTTCATTAAAATCAGAATTTGGCTTAATGTATAGTTTGATGTCTTCTGATTCGAATTTTGTATTTGATGCAAAAAAAGTATTATAAAACCTTAAACCAAAAAAGACTATAGCTGCTAATAAAAAAGGAATGAGACTTAAAAAAAATCTACGAATAACTTTATTCATTCAATATTTTTTTCATATAAATCATTATGTTTTTTAACAAAACCTGATTTATTAAACAATTTAATACTTTTTATATTATTTATTTCAATAGAAGCACATAACTTGTCAATTTCAACATGATTTACACAATATAATTCTAAGAGTTGAATTGAATCATATCCTACTCCTAAGTTTCTATACTTATCTAAAACCACTATCCCTATAAATGCCTCACGTTTTACTAAATTATATTCAAATAAATCTATAAAACCTAGTATGTCAATTTTATTAGATGAAATAACAAATCTTTTTTGCTTTGCCTCAATAATATCTTGAACTGATGCGTTTTTAATATAATTTTTAATTGTTGATTTTGAGAAAGGTTTGTCTTGTAATGAATAATTCCACAAGCTTTCATCATTTTCTGTTTCTAAAAGAATATTTATATCTGAATCTTTGAGATTACGTAGGAATATTTTCATATTTAAAAAACAATTTCACCTTTAAAAACTTGCTTTACTGGTCCTTCTAAAGTAACTCCTGAGTATGTTTTATTGAACTTGAAAGAAACAACTAGATCACCGCCCAAAGTTTTAATTTTAATTTTATTTTGACTTGTTCTCCCTTTGCTATGCATAGCAATAGCTGATGCTACTGCGCCAGAGCCACATGATAAAGTTTCATCTTCAACTCCTCTCTCATATGTTCTAACCATAAACTCTTTAGAAGATGTTTTTTTTATAAAATTTACATTAACTCCATTTGGACTATAAATTTTTGAATATCTTATTTTTGAACCAATTTGCTTTACATCAATTAAATCTATTTTAGATTTTTCAATAATATGATGAGGAGATCCTGAATCAATAAATGTGTAATCTTTAAATTTTAATATTTCATCAATATTATTCATTTTTAAAATGACTTTTGAATCACTTATTATTTGTGCTTCATGAGGTCCATCTATTGCTAAAAAAACAGTACTAGATTTTATTATTTTTAAAAAATAAGCAAAATGCACTATACACCTTCCTCCGTTTCCACACATAGAACTGATTTTACCATCAGAATTAAAATATATCATTTCAAAGTCATATTTTTTATGATTTCTTAATAAGATAAAACCATCTGAACCAATACCATTTTTTCTATCACAAATCTCCTTTATCTTTTTAATTGAAAATGAATAATTAAATTCACGATCATCTAGTATAATAAAATCATTTCCAGCTCCGTGATATTTATAAAATTTGATTATCATGACTTATCAAAAATAGTTAAAAACTAGTTAAAGGTTGACAAACATTCATTCATCTTGTTAATTTAGCATTATTAAAAATTAATATTCAATGAAATTATATTTTAAATTGTTAATTACCGGATGCCTAAGCAGCCTAATCACTTTGTTTATTTACGATAAATTAAACTCCGAACAAATCCAGGTTATTAGTGATTACCAATTAGACGCTCCAATAAAACAGGTTAATTATATTAGCAATATTGAAGAAACTGATTTCACCACAGCTGCTAATAAAACCATAAATGCGGTAGTACATATTAAAAATACAAGCAACTATATTGAAGATTCAAAAAACTGGCTCTATAATTTTTATGGAGAATCAGCGCCTAAAAAAATTGGAAGTGGCTCAGGTGTGATTATTTCTCCTGATGGATACATTATAACAAATGAACATGTAATTGAGGGTGCATCTGAAATTGAGGTTACAATAAATAATAATAAAGCCTATAAAGCTATACTTGTAGGGTCAGATCCATATACCGACATTGCTGTTTTAAAAATTAAGTCAAAATCACCCTTAAGCTACATTCCATTTGGAGACTCTGAATTAATAAAAATTGGAGAGTGGGTTTTGGCTGTTGGGAATCCATTTAATTTAAATTCTACAGTAACTGCAGGAATAGTAAGTGCCAAGTCAAGAGATTTAAATAAGTTAGATCGTAAAAATCAGTCCTTTATTCAAACTGATGCTGCTGTAAATCAAGGAAATAGTGGAGGTGCTTTAATTAATACAAGGGGAGAGTTAATAGGCATTAACACTGCAATAACTTCAATGACTGGTGGATTTGTAGGCTACTCTTTTGCTGTTCCAAGCAACCTTGCAAGAAAAGTTTTTGAAGATCTATTAGAGTATGGAAATGTTCAAAAGGGTCTACTTGGTGTAACTGGAAATGCTTTAAATCAAAAACTTGCTGAAAGACTAAAAACAGATCAAACAGAAGGTTTTTATGTTAATAGTGTTGAGCCTAATCTTGGTGCCGAGGAAGCTGGTATAATTAAGAATGATATAATTATTGAAATAGATAACGTAAAAATTAATAAGTTCTCTGACATGTCAGGTTATTTATCGACCAAACGTCCAGGTAATAGTGTAAGGGTCAAATATATTAGGGACGGTAAAACTTTTACAATTAATATTATTTTAAAAAAAATAACTAGAATATTTTTTTTAGGAATGGAACTGAAAAATATTTCTGAAAATGATAAAAAAATAATTAAAGATAATGTAGGGGTTAAAATTACAAACATTCAAAACTCTAGACTGTATAGTTTTGGTATTGACAATGACTATTTCTTGCTTGAAATTAACGATATAGAAATAAATGATATTAGTGAAATTGACAGAATAAATATTGAATCGATCAAATCTATACTCTTTATGAGTGCCTCTGGAGAAAAAGAACGCATTATATTTGAATAAAATGCTTAATTAATAAATCAAAATATTAAAATGATTTTTTTTTATAGTATTTTTTAACGATAATTATGCGATTAGATATAATAACACTTTTTCCTGAACTGATTGAGAGCCCTTTTAATGCATCAATAATAAAAAGAGCAAAAGAATTCGGACTTGTCAAAATATTTTTTCACAACCCTAGAGATTTTAGTTCTAATAAATTCAAACAAGTAGATGATTATCAATACGGAGGTGGAGCCGGAATGGTTATGATGATAGAGCCAATTGTTAAGTGCATTAAAAGTCTTCAATCTAAACGCAATTATGATCAGATAATTTATTTAACACCAGATGGCGAAACTCTTAATCAGTCTACTGCAAATAGGTTGTCAAATACAACTAATTTAATTTTACTTTGTGGACATTATAAAGGAGTTGATCAAAGAATACGAGATAATTTTATCACGCAAGAAATTTCAATAGGAGATTTTGTGTTGTCAGGTGGAGAACTGGCTGCTGCTGTTTTATGTGATTCAATTGTAAGACTTTTACCTGGAGTTATAAGTGATGGATCTTCTGCCTTGTCAGACAGCTTCCAAGATGGTATTTTAGCCCCACCTATATACACTAGACCAGCTGAATATGAAGGCATGAGTGTTCCTGCGATACTTCTTTCTGGAAATACACCTAAAATCGAGGAATGGAGAGAGAAAAAATCAATTGAGTTAACTAAAAAGCTAAGACCAGATTTACTTGATGATTAAATATTAATAGTGTTTTTCTATTAAATAAAAAAAAAGTACTTTTGCCCGGTAAATTAACCACTGGCGAAAATCGTGAATGTTGCTTTACTTATAATTATAATGCAATAAACATGGAAGCATTAATTGACTTCATTGAAAAAGAGTTCATTCCTCAAAACAAATTTCCCAAATTCTCTTCTGGAGACACTATAACTGTTTATTATCAAATTCGTGAAGGCGAAAAAATAAGAACTCAGTTTTTTAAAGGTGTTGTTATTCAAATAAAAGGAAAAGGAGAGTCAAAAACTTTTACCATTAGAAAAATGTCAGGAACAATTGGTGTTGAAAGAATATTTCCACTGAACCTTCCGACAATTGAAAAAATAGAAATTAACAAACAAGGTAAAGTAAGACGTTCACGTATTTACTATTTTAAAAACCTTACCGGTAAGAAAGCACGTATAAAAGAAGTTGTAACATAATAAGTTAAAAAAAACCGCCAAAAAGCGGTTTTTTTTATTTACATATCTTAAATATTATAAATCTACAAATACAAGTTATTGTATATTTATCCACGCAATTAATAAATTATAAAATGTCCAAAATACAAGTTAAAAACCCTGTGGTAGAAATAGATGGAGACGAAATGACCAGAATAATTTGGAAGTTCATAAAAGAAAAGCTGATCTTACCTTACATTGAGGTTGATTTAAAATATTTTGATTTAGGTATTAAAAACAGAGACTTTACTGATGATCAAATTACAATAGACGCAGCCAACGCAATCAAAGAGTTTAATGTAGGTGTAAAATGTGCTACTATAACCCCAGACGAACAGAGGGTTCAAGAATATTTATTAAAAAAAATGTGGAGATCTCCAAATGGAACAATAAGAAATATTGTTGGAGGTACTGTTTTCAGAGAGCCAATTATAATGAAAAATGTTCCTAGATATGTTCAAGGCTGGACAAAACCAATATGTATTGGAAGACATGCTTTCGGAGATCAGTATAAAGCAACTGATATTGTAACACATGGAAAAGGTAAGCTTACAATGACTTTTACTCCAGAGGACGGTAGTGATGTGAAATCATGGGAAGTATATAACTTTCAGGAAAATGGCATAGCTATGAGTATGTATAATATAGACTCATCAATTTATGGGTTTGCTAGATCTTGTATGAATAGGGCTTTAGATAAAAAATGGCCCCTGTATTTATCGACAAAAAATACTATTCTAAAGGCATATGATGGTCGATTTAAGGATATTTTTCAAGATGTTTTTGACAAAGAATTTAAAAATTTGTTTAATTCAGCAGGCATATCATATGAACATAGACTAATAGACGACATGGTAGCAGCTGCAATGAAATGGAGTGGAGGGTTTGTGTGGGCTTGTAAGAATTATGATGGAGATGTTCAATCTGACACAGTAGCTCAAGGCTTTGGGTCTCTTGGTTTAATGTCGTCTACTTTAGTTACCCCAGATGGAAAAACAATGGAAGCAGAAGCGGCACATGGAACTGTTACTAGACACTACAGGAAACACCAAAAAGGGGAGGCTACATCTACTAATCCAATTGCTTCAATTTTTGCATGGACAAAAGGTCTATCCTTTAGGGGTAAGTTAGATCAAAACCATGATTTAATAAATTTTTGTGAATTACTTGAAAGCGTCTGTATTGGAACAGTAGAAAGTGGGAAAATGACAAAAGATCTAGCGTTGTTAATTCACAAGGAAAATCTAACCAGTTCAGACTATTTAACTACTCAAGGATTTCTCAATGAAATTAAACTAAATCTTGATGCTAAATTGGCATAATTTAATTAAGAAAAACTTATAGATATTTTAAATAATTTTGAATTTAGATTAACTTACGAGTAATTTAAGATTATGGATTATCGAAAAATAACTGAAGAAGATTCTAACCATGACGACTTAGAATGTAAGTCTGTTAATGAAATCATCAAAGGAATACATTCTGAAGACTTCAATGCCTTAAAAGCAATTGAAGAAGTAATTCCCGTAATAGAAAAAGTTATTGAAAAGATAATTATTCAACTTAATAAAAATGGTCGTTTATTTTATATTGGAGCTGGAACCAGTGGCCGACTGGGGGTTTTAGACGCTTCCGAATGCCCCCCTACTTTTGGGACTGATCCAGGTCTTGTTATTGGTATAATTGCAGGAGGAGATCCTGCGTTAAGAAATTCTATTGAAAATGCAGAAGATGATTTTTTAGAAGGATGGAAAGAATTAAAAAACCATAATGTTAATTCGAATGATTTTGTAATTGGAATAGCAGCTTCAGGATCAACACCTTTTGTAGTTGGTTCTCTAAAAAATTGTAAACAAAACAAAATACCTACAGCATGCATCTGCTCCAATCCAAAAAGTCCAATAACAAAATATTCTGATTATGCTATTGAGGTTGTCGTTGGTCCAGAATACATTACTGGAAGTTCAAGAATGAAAGCCGGAACCTCTCAAAAACTTATACTTAATATGATTTCTTCAGCTACAATGATTAAATTGGGACGTATAAAAGGAAATAAAATGATTGATATTCAAATAACTAACGAAAAGCTTGAAAACCGAGCGTGTAGAATGATTCAAGAAAGTCTAAATATTAATTATTCTAAAGCTTTTGATTTGTTAAAAAAACATAAAAGTGTTAGAAAGGCTATTGAATTCAAAAAACATAATGAATAAAATTATATTTATACAGGGTATAAAGAAGTTAACTTTTGCAATTATATTTGCATTTCTTGGCCCTTTTACAATTCAGCAAGCTTTTCAAAATAAAGACCATCAATTTTACTTGTATGTTCTAGTATTAGGAGTTATTATAGCTGGACTTTCTATAACTTTAGGTTTTTTAGGAATCTTAAATTTGGTTGGCTCTTTGTTTAATGATTTTAAAAATAAAACAGATTCTTAACTCTACCCTTTGTTAACATCCATAGTCAGCTTATCTTTACAAAGATTATAATATTGATATGATTAAAATAACATTTCCAGATGGAGCAAATAAAAACTATAAAAGTGGCGTGTCTGTTTTAGAGGTTGCAAATAGTATTAGCGAGGGACTCGCTAGAAATGTACTTTCTGCGAAATACAACAATCAAGTTGTTGAAACCACAACAACACTTGATAGAGATGGAAATATAATTTTCTTCACATGGAACAACGATGAAGGAAAATCAGCTTTTTGGCATTCTTCAGCCCATGTATTGGCTGAGGCTATTTTAGACATATATCCTTCTACAAAGTTAACTATAGGACCTTCCATTGAAAATGGGTTTTATTATGATGCTGACTTTGGAAACATTAGCTTTTCTGAAAAAGATCTTCCTGAACTTGAAAAAAAATTCATAGAACTTGCAAGAAATAAGTCAGTATTTAAAATGAGGAGTTGTTCAAAACACGAAGCTTTGAGTTTTTATAAAAATATTGATAATCAATTTAAAGTTGAATTGATTGATGGACTTGAAGATGGAACTATAACTTTTTGTGACCATTCTAATTTCACAGACCTATGTAGAGGTGGACACATTCCTAATACAGGACTAATTAAAGCCGTTAAACTAACTTCCGTTGCAGGCGCGTATTGGCGTGGAGATGAAACTAAACAACAACTAACTCGTATTTATGGTATTTCTTTTCCAAAGAACAAAGAACTTACTGAATATCTCGAATTAATTGAGGAGGCAAAAAAAAGAGATCATCGTAAGCTAGGTAAAGAATTAGAATTATTTACTTTTTCTAAGAAAGTTGGAATTGGATTACCTCTATGGTTACCCAAAGGAGCTGCACTTCGAGAAAGACTTGAAGGTTTTTTGAAAAAGGCTCAAAAAATAGCAGGATACGAACAAGTGATTTCTCCACACATAGGGAGTAAGGAGCTTTATATGACATCAGGTCATTTTCAAAAATATGGATCAGATAGCTTTCAGCCAATTGAAACTCCAACAGAGGGTGAAAGTTTTTTATTAAAACCTATGAATTGTCCTCATCATTGCGAGATATACAATGCAAGACCCTGGAGCTATAAAGAGCTTCCAAAAAGATATGCAGAGTTTGGAACTGTATATAGGTATGAACAAAGTGGAGAGCTTCATGGTTTAACAAGAGTGAGATGTTTTACTCAAGATGATGCTCATATTTTTTGCATGCCTAGTCAATTAAATCAAGAGTTTAAAAATGTTATTGATCTAGTGTTACATGTTTTTAATTCTTTAGGTTTTGATAATTTTGTTGCACAAGTTTCTTTAAGAGATAAAAATAATCCTGAAAAGTATATAGGAAGTGATGAAAATTGGGAATTAGCAGAAAAAGCAATTATAAATGCTACAAAGGAAAAAGGTCTTAAATATGTGATTGAATATGGTGAAGCAGCTTTTTATGGACCAAAGCTAGATTTTATAGTTAAAGATGCATTGGGCAGAAAATGGCAGCTTGGCACAATACAAGTAGATTATAATTTACCTGAAAGGTTTGAATTAACTTACAAAGGTGATGATAATGAATTACATCAACCTGTAATGATTCATAGAGCTCCTTTTGGTAGTTTAGAAAGATTTGTTGCTATATTATTAGAACATACTGGAGGAAATTTCCCTATTTGGCTTGCTCCAGAACAAGTAATAATTTTATGTGTTAGCGAAAAACACGAAAAATACGCTGAAAAAGTTTTAAATTACTTAGAAAATAACGAAATTCGCGCCTCGCTAGATTCTCGAAATGAGACCATTGGTAAAAAAATACGTCAAGCAGAAATGAATAAAATTCCATTTATGTTGATAGTGGGTGAAAAAGAACATTCAAATCAGTCTGTATCTGTAAGGAAACATAGAGAAGGAGATTTGGGGAGTAAATCAACTAAAGAGTTAGTTGATTTAATTAAAAAAGAGGTAGACAATAGTATGTCAAACTTTAAAATATAATTTAAAAAGTAGAAGTCATAGCAATTCGAAGAAGAAGAACGAATAGACCAGGTAGAATAATTAAGGAAAACCCACACTTAATTAATGAGAAAATTACAGCTCAAGAATTGCGACTAGTTGGTGACAATGTTGAAGTAGGTGTTTACAAGCTACCTCAAGCTTTAATTCTAGCCAAAGAGCTAGAGTTAGACTTAGTAGAAATATCACCTAAGGCAGTTCCTCCTGTTTGTAAAATACTAGAATACAAGAAATTCTTATACGAACAAAAGAAACGTGATAAATCAATTAAGTCAAAAGCTACTAAGGTAATTATCAAAGAAATACGTTTTGGTCCCCAAACAGACGATCATGATTATGAGTTTAAGAAAAAACATGCAGAAAAATTTCTTAAGGACGGAGCAAAACTAAAAGCTTTTGTTTTTTTCAAAGGAAGGTCTATAATTTTCAAAGAACAAGGTCACATCTTGTTGCTAAAGTTAGCCCAAGACCTTGAAGAATGGGGTAAAGTTGAGCAATTACCTGTATTAGAAGGAAAGAGAATGATAATGTTTATTGTGCCAAAGAAAAAATAATTAATACTAAAAGGATTGTAGGTTATGCCAAAAATGAAAACAAAATCAAGTGCAAAAAAAAGGTTTAAAATTACCGGTTCCGGAAAAATAAAACGAAAACATGCATTCAAAAGTCATATTTTAACAAAAAAATCTAAAAAGAGAAAACTTGCTTTGACTCATTTTGGATTGGTTCATAAAAGTGATGAAAACAATATTAAAGTTCAGTTACGATTAAAGTAACTGCACGTTAATGGTTAAAACGATTAATAAACCCTGAATATAGGCTTTAAGTACAAAATGTCGCCTAATTCAAAAAACAAATAAATTATGCCTAGATCAGTAAACTCAGTTGCTTCAAGAGCACGTAGAAAAAAAATATTAAAACAAGCCAAAGGATATTTTGGTCGTAGAAAAAATGTTTGGACAGTTGCAAAAAATGCTGTTGAAAAAGCAATGTCTTATGCATATAGAGATAGAAAAAATAACAAAAGGAATTTTAGATCTTTATGGATAACTAGAATCAATGCAGGAGCAAGATTAAACGGAATGTCTTATAGTCAATTTATGGGTAAAATTAAATCAAATAATATTGATTTAAACCGAAAAGTGCTTGCTGATTTAGCTATGAATAACCCCTCTGCTTTTGAAGCTATTCTAAATAAAATAAAATAAAATTTAATTAATTTATTAAAGACCTGCTTAGAAGTAGGTCTTTTTTTTTGTTAAAACAATTTATGTACAAAATATATCATAACCCAAGATGCAGAAAATCTAGAGAAGCTCTTGATTTTTTAAAAACTCAAGATGTTGATCATGAAGTAGTGTTATATTTAGAGAATAATTTTTCAAAAGAAGACCTTAAAATCCTATTGAATCAACTTAAAATTGATTCTAAAAAAATAATTCGTAGACAAGAACAAGTTTGGAAAGAGAATTTTAAAAATAAAGATTTAAATGAAGATCAATACCTTGAAATTATAATTACCTATCCAATACTTATTGAAAGACCAATCATAACCTACAAGAATAAAGGAGTAATAGGTAGACCTATAGATAATTTAGTGAAGTTTGTTGAAAATAATTAAACCTTTTAAATTAATAAATGTCTAACCTGGACATATTAAAATCAACAAATAATTATATTAAGATCAATGAGCAAAGTAATTAGTTTTCTATTACTATTTGGAGTAATTCACTTTTCAAAGGCACAAAGACCATCAAATACTGGTTTTCAAAAACAAAACTTAAAGGGATTGATAGTTGATAAAGAAACTGGACAACCTCTAGAGTATGCTACAATTTCTTTATCAAATTTAAAATTTCCGGAAAGAATTCAAGGAGGGATTACGGACGTTGAAGGTAATTTTAATATAGAAGTTTTTCCAGGAAAATACAATATTGAAATAGAATACATATCATTTATCAAATATGTTCAAAAGGGTTTATTAGTCAAAGGTCCGTTAGACCTGGGCTTAATTGAACTCGAAATTGAAGTTAATGCTTTGAATGAAGTTGAGGTTAGGGGAGAGAGAACGGAAGTAGAGATTCGGCTTGATAAAAAGATTTATAATGTTGGAAAAGACATAACAGTAAGAGGAGGTTCAGTCGCTGACGTTCTTGATAACATCCCTTCTGTTTCAGTTGATGTAGACGGAGCAGTTGCCTTGAGGGGGAACAGCAATGTAAGAATTTTAATTAACGGGAAACCATCTGGATTAGTTGGTATTTCAGGACCTCAAGGACTTAGACAACTCCCGGCAGAGTCTATAGAAAAGGTTGAAGTGGTAACGTCACCATCAGCTAGATATGACGCTGAAGGAACTGCTGGAATTCTAAATATAATATTGAAGAAAGAAGAGTTGATTGGTCTTAATGGAAACTTTTCCTTAAATGCTGGATCTCCTAAAAACAATAGAGGATCTGCTTCATTAAATTGGAGAACCAAAAAATGGAATATTTTTAGCACTACAACGATTGGAGATACTCAGACAAGAGGAAACTCCTTAAATAATAATGAATATTTTAACCAAGAAAGGCCAAGCACTTATTTAAATGAAAAAAGAAATAGTGAACGTGATAGAAAAAATATATTTAACAATCTTGGAGTTGAATACTATATTAATGAAAAAAGTTCACTAATCCTCAGTGGTTTTTATAGAACCAGTGATAATTTAAATAACACTACAAATGACATAAGAGAACTTAATATATCAAGAGATATAACTGGTTATGTTCAAAGAACTGAAAATGAAGACGAAAAAGATGATTCATTTCAATATTCTCTTGATTATGACAATAAAATTGATGAAAATGGTCAAAAAATAACTGCAAGAATTCAATATGAAGAAAGCTCTGAGGATGAAATTGGTAATATAAAATCTAGTACTAAATTACCTAGTCTACTCCCCTCCTTATATGAAAAAGTTTCTACTCTTGAGGGTCAAAAAAGATTTTTAATCCAAACAGACTATGTTTGGCCAATTGATGAAAATACTCAATTTGAACTTGGTTATAGAGGTAGGTTTAATAGCCAAACTACTGATTATGAGGTTGGATATCTAAATCAAACTCAAGACGCAATATCACCTGATAGTTACAATATAGATACTAACTTATCAAATATATTAACATATAAAGAGTATGTCAATGCATTCTATAGTCAGTATGGGCAAAAGATAAATAAATTTTCGTATTTATTAGGTCTTCGAATTGAAAACTCAAATATTCAAGTTGACCAAATAACTACATCTGATTATTCACAAAAAAAATATACAGACGCCTTTCCTACAGTTAATTTATCTTATGAACTGAATGAAATGGAAAATTTTACTTTGGGCTATAGCAGAAGAATTAGAAGGCCTAGATCTTATTTAATTAATCCATTTCCTTCAAGAAGTAGTGTGACTAATATTTTTCAAGGAAATCCAAATATAAATCCAAGTTATTCGAATACTTTTGATTTAGGTTATCTAAAAAGATGGAGTAAGTTTACTTTTAATAGCTCCATCTACTTACAAAAAGCAACTAGTGTTTTTACTTTTATCACCCAAGACACAGGACTAACGGTGATAGTCTCTGGAGATCCAAATGATCCAACAAGTGAAATACTAGAAGTTCCTGTTTTAAAACTTAGTCCTGTAAATTTATCAGAAAATAATCGAATTGGCACAGAGTTCAATTTAACTTATACTCCATCTAGAAAAGTAAGATTAAATGGTAATTTTAATTTATTTAATTCTGAAACTATTGGATCATATAATGGAACTAGTTTTGATGCTGAAAATTTGAGTTGGCGAGCTAGAATTAATGCAACCATAAAACTCCCTTTTGATATTGATTGGCAAACAAGAATGTTTTATAGAGGCCCTACAGAAACTGCCCAAAGTAAAAGAAAAGGCATCTTCTCTATGAGTGGTGCTTTAAATAAAGATATTTTAAAAGACAAAGGAACAATTTCATTTAGAGCCAGTGATATTTTTAATTCATCAAAAAGGATATCTGAAACTAACACACCCAGTTTTTATAGCTACGGTGAACGCCAATGGAGACAACCAACTTTTATTTTTACTTTCACATATAGAGTTAAGCAAAAGAAAAATCAAGGAAGAAGACAAATGAATCAAGATGGTGGTGGTGGAGAATTTGATTTTTAAAAAATCTATTTTACTTTTAACTTATTCTTTTTTCTAGCTTCTTTCCATTCATTGAAAGACTCCATAGCTGATCCGAAAACCCAATAAGGAATAACAAATGTTATAAGAAAAATCATAAGCCAAAAACCTATTGTAAGTATCGTTAAGAAAGCAAGAAATCCAAGATACTGATCAAATTCAAACATATTTTATATTGTTTCTACAAAAATACAATAATTATCTTTTTTTTAATGTAAAATGTAAGTTTTTGATTTGTGTACTTTTGTATAATAAAATAATGATATGAATTACAGAATCGAAAAAGACACATTAGGAGAAGTTAAAGTTCCTATAGACGCTTATTGGGGTGCTCAAACTGAACGTTCAAGGAATAATTTTAAAATTGGACCTCCTTCCTCAATGCCTATGGAAATAATATATGGATTTGCATACCTGAAAAAATCAGCTGCATATACAAATCATGAACTTGGAATACTTTCTATCAAAAAAAGAGATTTAATTTCTAAAGTTTGTGATGAAATTATTAAAGGTCAGCATGATTCTCAATTTCCGTTAGTAATATGGCAAACAGGATCAGGAACACAATCTAATATGAATATCAATGAAGTCATAGCTAATCGAGCTCATGTAATTTCCGGAAAAAAACTAGGAGTTGGTGAAAAAACATTAAACCCTAATGATGATGTCAATAAATCTCAATCTTCAAATGACACTTATCCAACAGCTATGCATATTGCAGCTTATAAGAAAATCACTGAAGTAACAGTTCCTGGTGTAGAAAAATTACATAAAGCACTAGAAAGTAAAAGAATAGAATTCAATTCAATTGTGAAAATTGGTCGAACACATTTAATGGACGCAACTCCTCTTACTTTAGGTCAAGAATTTTCAGGCTATTGTTCACAACTTAAGCATAGTATTAAAGCAATTAAAAACACCTTCTCTCATCTATCAGAACTTGCTATTGGTGGAACTGCAGTTGGAACAGGAATAAACACTCCCAAAGGGTATTCTCAAAAAGTTGCTCAATATATTGCAAAATTTACTGGTCATCCTTTTATTACTGCAGAAAACAAGTTTGAATCTCTAGCTGCTCACGATGCAATAGTTGAAACTCATGGTGCTTTGAAGCAACTGGCAGTTGCCCTTAATAAAATTGCTAATGATATTAGAATGCTATCGTCTGGTCCTAGATCAGGAATAGGAGAAATATTAATTCCAGCTAATGAGCCTGGAAGCTCAATAATGCCTGGAAAAGTTAATCCTACTCAATCAGAGGCTTTAACTATGGTTTGTGCACAGGTAATGGGTAATGACGTTGCAATTACAATAGGAGGAACTCAAGGACACTATGAATTAAACGTTTTTAAGCCTCTAATGGCAGCAAACATAATTCAATCTGCCTCACTTATTGGAGAAGCATGTGTGAGTTTTTCTGAAAATTGTGCAGAAGGCATTTTAGCTAATCATAAACGAATTGATGAGTTATTAAATAATTCTCTAATGTTAGTAACTGCTTTAAACACTAAAATTGGATATTACAAAGCTGCTGAAATCGCAAATAAAGCTCATAAGGATGGGACTTCACTTAAAGAAGCATCGCTAAGTCTGGGATATTTAACTGAAAAAGAATTTGATACCTGGGTTCGTCCTGAATTAATGACTGGAAATGAGTGATTTTGAAATAATTCCATTCAATAATAAATTTGTTCAATTTTTTATAAATTTAAATATTGAATGGCTTGAATTTTTTTTTGAAGTAGAACCGTACGATTATGAAATTTTAAAAAACTGTGAGGCATTAATTATAAATAAAGGAGGGTATATCTTTTTTGCCAAACATGAAAATGAAATCATAGGAACATTTGCTTTTATCAATAGAGTAGAAAAAATATATGAAATTGTGAAAATGGCAATTAAACCAGATCAAAGAGGTAAAGGCTATGGTAATAAAATGATTGAATTTGCAATTTCATTTGGGAAAAAAATAATTGGAAGAAAATTTATTTGTATTCAAGTACTAAACTAAAAAACTCTATTTACCTCTACAAAAAACATAATTTTAAAGAAGTACGCATAGGAGATGAAAATCCTTACAAAAGAGGTGATATTAAAATGGAACTTTATTATAATAATTAATCTCTAGAAAGTTTTTTATACTGAATTCTTTTAGGGAGTAAGTCAGACCCTAATCTAGTCTTTTTATTCTCTTCATAATCAGAGTATGAACCTTCAAAAAAATAAACTTCAGAGTTTCCTTCGAAAGCCAAAATATGAGTACATACTCTATCTAAAAACCATCTATCATGAGATATTACAACTGCACAGCCAGCAAAATTATCTAACCCTTCTTCTAGTGCCCGTAATGTGTTTACGTCTAAATCATTTGTAGGTTCATCTAATAATAAAACATTCCCTTCCTCTCTGAGAGTCATTGCTAAATGAAGTCGATTTCTTTCACCCCCCGACAAAGAGGATACCTTTTTATTTTGTTCACTTCCACTAAAGTTAAAACGACTCAAATAAGCTCTTGAATTAACTTGTTTTCCTCCCATAACAATTAAGTCTTGTTCATTACAAAAATTAGCCCATATTGATTTATCAGATTCAATATTACTATGAGATTGATCTACATAAGCAACTTTTACTGTTTCACCTGTCTTGAAAGATCCTTTGTCGGGTGATAGTTCTTTCATTATCATTTTAAATAAGGTGGTTTTACCTGCACCATTAGGTCCAATTACTCCAACAATTCCAGCTGGAGGCAGTCTAAAGTTTAAGTCTTCATATAGAAGTTTGTCCCCAAAAGACTTGCTAACACCTTTTGCTTCAATAACCTCGTTACCTAGCCTTGGTCCTGAAGGTATATAAATTTCTAGTTTTTCATCTATTGTTTTTTGATCCTGACTAAGTAATTTATCATAATTTGATAATCTTGCTTTTTGCTTGGTCTGTCTTCCTTTTGGAGACATTCTAACCCACTCTAATTCTCGCTCTAGAGTTTTTTGTCTTTTACTAGATTGTTTTTGCTCACTCGATAGACGTTTGGATTTTTGATCTAACCAAGACGAATAATTTCCTTTCCATGGAATACCTTCTCCCCTATCTAGTTCTAATATCCACCCAGCAACATTATCTAAAAAATATCTATCATGTGTTACCGCTATAACAGTTCCTTTATACTGAGCTAAATGATGCTCAAGCCAATGAACAGATTCAGCATCTAAGTGGTTGGTTGGTTCATCTAATAATAAAATATCAGGTTTTTTAAGTAATAATCTGCATAAAGCAACTCTTCTTAACTCACCTCCAGAAAGAACAGATATTTTTTCGTTAGCATCAGGAGTTCTCAAAGCATCCATTGCTATTTCTAATTGGGTGTCTAATTCCCAAGCATTTCTAGAATCAATTTTATCCTGTAAATCAGCTTGTCTACCCATTAATTTTTCCATTTTTTCAGGGTTCTCATATACCTCTGGCAATGTAAATTGATCATTAATGGTGTTGAATTCGTCAAGAATATTAACTGTCTCAGATACACCCTCTTTAATTACATCAATAACTGTTTTACTTTGATCAACTATTGGCTCTTGCTCTAGATAACCTAAGCTATAATCCTGATTAAAAGTAACATCTCCTCTATAGTTTTTATCTACTCCAGCAATTATTTTTAAAAGAGATGATTTACCAGATCCATTTAGGCCTAAAACACCAATCTTAGCTCCATAGTAAAAGCTAAGGTGAATGTTTCTTAATACATCTTTTTGAGCTCCAGGATAGGCTTTAGAAACTCCCGTCATAGAAAAAATTATCTTTTTATCCTCTGACATACTTATATTCTTCCTCTTAATGCATTAAATGTCCATGCAATAGCATTAAAACCTAAACCCATAACTGTGAAGCCAATCGTATACTCTTTATACATAAATACTCCTAAAAGAATTAAAGCACTTCCTAATACCATTAGTATTAATGCTGCATATCCAAATATTTTATTTTTATTCAAGCTCATTTATAATAAGTTTTAAGAAATAATTGAATTAAAATTTTGATGTTAATTGAAGAAGTGAGTTTTTCCAACCATACTTTTTTGAAAAAATAAATAAAATAACTGGATAGATAATACAGATACTAATAAGCATTTCACCGTATAAATTAGGTTCAGAAATATCCTTAAGAACAGAATTAGTTTGAAATGCAGTCCAGTCTGCAGTCACAAGTAATGCTCCTGTAAGATTATTAGCTGCGTGCCAACCTATAGCTAACTCCACACCTTCATCCATTAGTGTCATAATGCCAAGAAATAAACCTGTACCTATGTAATATATCATAATACCGTAACCTAATTTACTAACTTCTGGATTTGCCAAATGTAAACTACCAAAAATTAAAGATGTTAATAATAATGGCGCCAATCGGTTTCTAAATAAATTTCCAAAACCTTGCATTAAATAACCTCTAAAAAGGAACTCTTCAAGACTTGTCTGGAGAGGAATAAAAACAATTGCTATTAAAAACATAAATAAGAAAGGAATAGGTTTAAAATTCCAAACATAATTTTCAGGTGATGTCATATAATCAAATAAAATCATACTTGCCATTATAAAAGACCAAAGTCCAAAAGCAAATAGTATTCGTTTAAAGTCAATTCTTTTTCTAGCTGTAACAACACTTGTCAATGATTGTTCGTGGATTTTACGAACAACAAGCCAAACACCAATAAATGCAAAAGCAAAAGGAAAAAGCATTAGAAATAGCCTCATATTTGGTGGGATTATATTAAGTATTTCCATTGGATTTGCTGAAGGATCAATTTCATCTGCATTACTTAACATTGAGCTAGCTAAAGCTATTAAAATTGGAATTTGCCCAATAAAATTGAAGACAATAATTATAAAGGACCCCAATAAATAGTAACCAAATCTATATATTCGACCTTCTTTATATTTTAAAAACATGTTTTTATTTTTAATTAGCGTAAGTTCACAATATAGTTATTTTTTTTTGGCAGTCTAGACTATATTGTAATCAAAGAGCAGATTTAATCAACCTAGTAATACTCAGTAGTTTTTATAAACTTTTTCTAGAGTATGTAGTTAATTTACAAATTGATATCAATTCATTTTCTTCATTTGTCACTCTGATCTCCCATAATTGAATTGTTTTACCCTTATTTACCGGTCTTGCGGTAGCATAAACATACCCACTCGAAATAGACTTTAAATGATTTGCAGAAATCTCAATACCACGAATAGTTCGTTTTGAATCTTTATTTAATATATAAGCGGCTGAACTACCAACTGTTTCTGCTAGCGCAACAGTAGCTCCACCGTGTAAAATTCCATCAGGCTGGTAAACCTTTGGGGTTACAGGCATTTTAGCAGTAACATAATCATCACCAAAATCCACAAATTCAATATCTAAGGTTTGCATTAGCGTGTTTGAGTTAGAATTAAAAACCTTTAATAAATTTGCTTTATCCATGATTATAAAAAAAACAATCTTGCGGTTACAAGGTTGTTGAATTAAGTATTACTTAACCTCTTCGAAATCAACATCCTGAACGTCATCTCCTCCAGAACTTGAATCAGGTTTAGAATTAGATTTAGGATTAGATTCAGAAGAAGCCCCTCCATCTTTTTGAGCTGATTCAGCTTGAGCTTTATACATTTCTTCTGATGCATTTTTCCAAGCATCATTTAGTTTATCAAGCTCTGGTTCAATTAATTTTAAATCTTTAGTTTCATATGCTTTTTTAAGATCTGAAAGGGCACTTTCAACTGGTTTCTTTTTATCATCTGATATTTTATCACCAAACTCTGAAAGTTGTTTTTCTGTTTGAAAAATTAGTTGATCCGCACTATTCATTTTATCAACTTGCTCTTTTGCTTTTTTATCAGATTCAGCATTAACCTCGGCTTCTTGCTTCATTTTTTCAATTTCTTCTTCAGTCAGACCTGAAGATGCCTCAATTCTAATATCCTGACTTTTACCAGAAGCTTTGTCTTGAGCGCTAACCTTTATGATTCCATTAGCATCTATATCAAATGTTACTTCAATTTGAGGAGTTCCACGAGGTGCTGGTGGAATTCCATCTAAATGAAAACGACCAATAGTTTTGTTATCTGAAGCCATAGATCTTTCACCTTGAAGTACATGAATTTCAACTGAAGGCTGATTGTCAGCAGCTGTTGAAAAGACTTGAGATTTTTTACTTGGAATAGTTGTGTTAGATTCTATTAATTTGGTCATAACGCTTCCCATAGTTTCTATACCAAGGGAAAGAGGCGTTACATCTAATAAAAGTACATCTTTAACATCACCTGTCAGAACCCCTCCTTGAATTGCAGCACCGACAGCTACTACTTCATCTGCATTCACTCCTTTAGATGGCTTTTTGCCAAAGAACCTTTCTACTTCTTCTTGAATTATAGGAATTCGAGTTGAACCACCAACTAATATAATTTCATCTATATCCGATTTAGATAAACCGGCATCGTCTAATGCTTTTTTTACTGGACTCATTGAACGTTTAACTAATTTATCAGATAATTGCTGAAATTTAGCCCTTGTTAAACTTGTCACTAAGTGCTTTGGCCCACTATCAGTAGCAGTTACGTATGGTAAATTGATTTCTGTTTGAGTTGAAGATGACAGCTCTATTTTTGCTTTTTCAGCTGCTTCCTTTAAGCGTTGAAGTGCCATAGGATCTTTGCGGAGATCTATTTTCTCTGCGGACATAAAATCATCTGCCAAAAAATTAATAATCACCTGATCAAAATCGTCCCCACCTAAGTGAGTGTCTCCGTTAGTAGATAACACTTCAAAAACTCCATCTCCAAGCTCCAAAATTGAAATATCAAAAGTACCACCTCCTAGATCATATACTGCGATTTTTCTGTCAGAACCTTTTTTATCTAAACCATATGCTAGGGCGGCGGCAGTTGGTTCATTAATAATACGCTGAACTTTCAGGCCAGCTATCTCTCCTGCTTCTTTTGTTGCTTGTCTTTGTGCATCATTAAAATATGCAGGAACTGTAATAACAGCCTCCGAAACACTTTGCCCTAAGTAATCTTCAGCTGTTTTTTTCATTTTTTGTAGAGTCATTGCTGAAAGTTCTTGTGGGGTATACAACCTTCCATCAATATCAACTCTTGGCGTATCATTATCACCCTTAACAACTTTGTATGCAGTAGTACTTAAATCATTTTTAGATTCAGAGAATTTATTACCCATGAAACGTTTGATAGATGAGATAGTTTTTGTTGGGTTTGTAACTGCTTGTCTTTTTGCAGGGTCACCTACTTTTATTTCACCACCTTCAACAAAAGCAATGACAGAGGGTGTAGTTCGTTTTCCTTCAGCATTTGGAATTACTACAGGCTCGTTTCCTTCCATTACAGATACACAAGAGTTAGTTGTTCCCAAATCAATTCCTATAATTTTACTCATTTAAATATTTTTTATTATTTACATTATCTATTCAAGCTCTATGCCAATAAAAATTATGTGACATCTTGTCATTTATAAAGGTTTACGTTTAGAAAACAATATTTTATAAAAAAGATCTTAATTTTACTTGTAAATAATAAAAATGTCAATATCAAAAAAACAATATTCACGTGTAACAACAAATAGCCTTTCAGAAATGAAACGAAATGGTGAAAAAATTGCTATGTTAACAGCTTATGATTTTACATTAGCGGGTATTATTGACAGAGCTGGAATAGATATTATTTTAGTAGGTGATTCTGCATCTAATGTTATGGCTGGCCATGAAACAACACTACCAATAACTCTAGATCAAATGATTTATCATGCAGCATCTGTAGTTAGAGGTTGTAAAAGAGCACTTGTTATTGTTGATCTGCCTTTCGGAACTTATCAAGCAGATTCAAAAGAAGCTCTTCGCTCGGCTATAAAAATAATGAAAGAATCAGGTGCGCATGCAGTTAAACTTGAAGGAGGTAAATTGGCAAAAGATTCTATTGAAAGGATACTTCAAGCCGGCATACCTGTTATGGGTCATCTGGGATTAACACCCCAATCAATATATAAGTTTGGTACATATTCAGTTAGAGCAAAAGAAGAAAAAGAAGCCAAAGAGTTAATGGAAGACGCTAAGCTTTTAGAAGATCTTGGCTGCTTTGGTATTGTTTTAGAAAAAATTCCATCAGGGTTGGCTCAAAAAGTTGCTAAAAATATTTTAACTCCAATTATTGGAATTGGTGCGGGAAATAAAGTTGACGGACAAGTATTAGTCTTGCATGATATGTTGGGAATGACTAAAGAATTTAGTCCAAGGTTTCTTAGAAGATATTTGGATCTAGATAACAAAATATCATCTGCAATAAAATCTTATTCAACCGACGTTAAATCAGGTCATTTCCCAAGTAAAGATGAGCAATATTAAAAGGTGAGTTTTAATCCAATAGATGTTTTATTTGAAGATAATCATTTGATTATTGTTAACAAAAATCCTGGGGCTCTTGTTCAGGGAGATAAAACTGGTGACAAAACTCTTGTTGATCATATAAAAGAGTTTTTAAAAAATAAATACAATAAACCAGGAGATGCATACTTAGGTGTAATCCATCGACTTGACAGACCAACAAGTGGAGTTATTATTTTTGCAAAAACTTCAAAAGCTCTAACAAGACTTAATCAACAATTCAAAGAAAGAAAGATTGATAAGAAGTATTGGGCTATCACACAAAAGAATACTGAGATTAAATCTGGGAAACTAGAGAATTGGATAATTAAAAATTCTAAACAAAATAAGTCATATATTCACTCTAATAAAGTGCCAGGAAGCAAAGTTGCAAAACTTGAATATCAGTTAATTAAAGAATTAAAAAACTATTTACTATTAGAAGTTATTTTAGAGACAGGAAGGCATCATCAAATTAGAGCTCAGCTTTCAGAAATAGGTTTCATTATTAAAGGAGATTTAAAATATGGAAGCAAAAGAAGTAACAAAGATGGAAGCATAGATCTTCATGCTTATCAAGTTATTTTTAATCATCCTGTGACAAAAAAAAATATAAACATTAAAGCTCCGTTACCTAGAAGAGAGCCCTGGAACTCTTTTCTTTGCGATTAAACTGTTTGGCTTTTTCTCTAATAATTTCTCCAATTGGTCTGTTATCAATATTGCTTTCTAGCCATGACAGAATGTCTAAATATAAAAATGATCTTCTCTCATATCGATCTTCTTCATGTTGTTTTAACTCTTTGTGTAAATCTATGAAAGCTTGTTTAAGATCTTGAGGATAAATATCTCCTAGTTTTTTAACAAACCGAATCATTGCTTTTTGAACTTCATGCAAGTCATTCATTTTAATAAGAAACTTATAAGTTTCTCTTAAATGTACATCTAAATGATAGTCAAACCCTGCTTCATAGTGAGCTACTAAATTAAGCACCCTAGTGAAGCATAATAAATCTTCGCGCATTTTTAAGTGCTTGTTTGATATAATACGATTTAAATACAAAATACAGTTCTCATAATCATTTAAACCAAAATATGAACATGCAATTTTATAATAAAACACCATTATGTGGTGAGAATCAATTTGAGTTTTAAAGTCTTTAATCCCCAATAAAACCTCAGGAACTATATTTTTTGCACTATCAAAATCTCCTTGAAAATTATAATGATTAAATAAATTATTGTATTTGTAAAGAAAAATCAAAGTGTGAAGGTTTTCATTTTCAGGAAACTCAACACCTTTTGTTTGATTAATCATTTTATTGAGAGTTAGTTTGAACTTTTCAGGATATTTTATTAGAGTCAACGACTCTAATAAATAATTATTTCCTTTTAAATAAAAAACAGGATGTATTGATATCATCTTTGTTTCTTTTTCAAACATATCAACCCATTTAAGGGAGTATTTATAACTTGATAAAAAATCCTGAATTAAAAAACTATACCAAACATGGGCTTTATAATACCAAAGTTTTTCTCTAAACCCTAAATTATCTGAATCAATTTTTGGGAGTCTTTCATAAAAAAATTTTGTAATATTTCTGAATTCGTCATCACTTTTTGCATAACCAGTTTTAATTAATTTTTCATATAATTGAAGAGAAAGATTTGACAACTTACTAGCTAAATCATTTTGAGATATTAAACTATCTGCTTGAGAAACTAATTCCTGAGTCCTATTGGAAAGACTTCTTGTTATGTATTGAGATTCTATTACTTTTTCAAGCTCCACTATTTCATATGCTGTATACTTTTCTTCATTTAACAACGCTATATTTTTGGATTTTTCCAATAGTTTAAGGCTCTGCTTATATAGGCCTTTTTGATACAAAATAGTTGCAAAATCTAATTGCTCTCTAATTTGTAACCTAATGTTTTTATTAGCAGGATTAAGCCTTAGGCTTATCAAAATTTGTTTGTATAAATGTGCTTTTAAATTTGAGAGCTGTTGCTTGGTAACAATTTCTTTTTTTAAAATCAATCTCTCATCATAACTATCAGATTTTTCCAATAAATTAAATAAGTTTAAAAACTTTGAATCAAGGTTAGACCCCATTCTGTTAACAAAAAGCTTAAACTGTCTCTTTTCAGATTTTGTTAAAGATTTAATTAAAATAAATAGGTGTTCTTTGTGATCCTTCATCATTGTATTAAAAAAAAAATTAAATTACTGAAAATCATATATTTATGTATTAAATAAATGACTCGAGCATTGTAAATATTTTACTGAATTCTTATAATATAAACTTACAAAATTTATTTTCGTAAACGATAAATCATTTTTAAATAATGCCTAAAGACATCGTCCATATTTTTGATACTACACTTCGTGATGGAGAACAGGTGCCGGGATGTAAACTTGACACAAAAAACAAGTTGATTATAGCTGAGCAACTTGAAGCTTTAGGTGTTGATGTAATAGAAGCTGGTTTTCCAATATCAAGTCCAGGAGATTTTAAATCTGTAGTAGAAATAAGTAAGCTTATTAAAAACACTACTGTTTGTGGACTAACCAGGGCAGTTAAAAAAGATATTGATATTGCTGCAGATGCTTTAAAATATGCAAAACGTCCCAGAATTCACACTGGAATAGGAACTTCACCCATGCACATTAAGTATAAGTTTAATTCTGATAAGGATAAAATTATCCTTAGAGCCACTGAAGCGGTATCTTATGCAAAATCTAAAGTAGAAGACATAGAGTTTTATGCTGAGGATGCAGGCAGAACAGATAACGAGTTTTTAGCTAAAATTTGTGAAGCTGTTATAAAAGCTGGAGCAACAGTTCTTAATATTCCTGACACAACAGGTTATTGCTTGCCTGAAGAATACGGTAGTAAAATTAAATTTTTAAAAGAAAATGTATCTGGAGTTGATAAAGTAACTCTTTCTTGTCATTGTCATAACGATCTGGGGTTAGCGACTGCTAACTCAATATCCGGAGCATTAAACGGAGCAAGACAAATTGAATGTACAATTAATGGGATTGGTGAAAGAGCTGGAAACACATCCTTGGAGGAGGTTGTTATGATTATGCGACAACATCCAAATTTAAATATTGATACTGCTATTAACAGTCAATTACTAAATAGCATTAGCCAATTAGTCTCCGAAAGCATGGCAATGCCTGTTCAACCAAACAAGGCAATAGTTGGAGCCAACGCCTTTTCTCATAGCTCTGGAATTCATCAAGATGGTGTGATTAAACACAGGGAAACTTATGAAATAATTGATCCTAAAGATGTTGGAGTAAACGAATCAACCATATTACTCACAGCAAGATCTGGAAGAGCAGCTTTAGCTTATAGAGCAAAAATAATTGGTATAAATCTTGACAAACGTCAACTTGATAAAGTTTATAAAACGTTTCTTACTTTTGCAGATAAAAACAAAGAAGTTAGCGATAAAGATATACCTGAAATCGTTAAAAAATCTAATTTGTAATTAATGTCTAAAACTCTTTTTGATAAAGTATGGGACTCTCATGTAGTCAAACATGTTAGTAATGGTCCTGATGTTCTATTTATAGACAGACATATGATTCATGAAGTTACAAGCCCTGTAGCCTTCTTAGGACTTGAAAAAAGAGGTGTATCCGTTTTATGTCCTAATAAAACTTTTGCTACAGCAGACCACAACACACCGACAGTTAATCAACATCTTCCCGTTCAAGATCCCCTTTCAGCTAATCAATTAAAAGCTTTAGAAGAAAATTCGATTAAACATAAAATTTCATTTTGGGGATTAGGGCACAAAAAAAATGGTATTGTTCATGTGATAGGTCCAGAATATGGAATTACCCTTCCAGGAGCGACAATAGTTTGTGGAGATTCACACACATCAACTCATGGAGCTTTTGGAGCTGTTGCTTTTGGAATTGGAACATCAGAAGTTGAAATGGTTCTTTCAACTCAATGTATAATGCAGCTGAAGCCAAAAAAAATGAGAATTAATATAAATGGAGATCTTGGTAAAGCTGTAACGCCTAAAGATGTAGCTCTTTTTATTATTTCAAAATTAACTACTTCAGGTGCAACAGGTTATTTTGTTGAGTATTTTGGAAATGTTTTCACTTCAATGTCTATGGAAGGAAGAATGACTGTTTGTAATTTGAGTATTGAAATGGGAGCTAGAGGTGGTATGATTGCTCCAGACGAAAAAACCTTTCACTACATCAAAAATAGGGAGTTTACTCCAAAAAATAAATCATGGGATAAAGCAATGGACTATTGGCAAACGCTTTATACAGAAAAAGACTCAGTTTTTGACAAAGAATATCACTTTAATGCAGTTGATATTGAACCAATGATAACATATGGAACAAATCCAGGAATGGGAATACCAATAACAGAGGAAATACCTAAAGCGAGTTTTATTAAGGGTGGTGAAATTACTTATCAAAAGTCTTTAGATTATATGGGTTACAATGAAGGAGAAGGGATGATTGGAAAGCCAGTTGATTTTGTTTTTCTTGGAAGTTGTACAAACGGAAGGATTGAAGACTTTAGAGCATTTGCTGAGGTTATTAAAGGTAGAAAAAAAGCTCCTAACGTAACGGCCTGGCTTGTCCCTGGGTCTCACAAAGTGTTAAATTCAATTAAAGAAGAAGGAATTTTAGATATTCTTAATAAATCAGGATTTAAACTTCGTGAACCAGGATGTTCTGCCTGTTTGGCTATGAATGACGACAAGGTTCCTGCTGGGAAATATGCTGTCAGTACATCGAATAGAAATTTTGAAGGACGTCAAGGACCAGGGTCTCGAACACTTTTAGCTAGTCCGATTGTAGCTGCTGCTGCTGCAATAACTGGAAAAGTTACCGATCCAAGAACATTATTTTAATTATGGGATACAAAAAATTTAAAATACTTACCAGTAAAGCGGTTCCACTTCAAATAGAAAACGTAGATACTGATCAAATTATTCCTGCTCGATTTCTAAAGGCAACAGAAAGAGTTGGCTTTGGAGATAATCTTTTTAGAGACTGGAAATATAACCAAGACAACACACCAAAAAAGGATTTTATTTTAAACAACCCTATATATGGTGGTGAAATATTGGTGGGAGGAAAAAATTTTGGATCTGGATCATCTAGAGAACATGCTGCTTGGGCAATTTACGACTATGGTTTTCGTTGTGTGATTTCAAGTTTTTTTGCTGATATTTTTAGAAATAACTGCTTAAATATCGGTATTCTCCCCGTCCAAGTATCAGATGATTTCTTGTCTATTATTTTTAAAGAGATAGAAAATGATCCAAAAACATTATTAGAGATTAATCTTTTAGAACAAAAAATATCAATTATTAAATCTAGAGTCTCTGAGTTTTTTGAAATCAATCCCTACAAAAAAAACAACATGTTGAATGGCTTCGATGATATAGATTACTTAATTAACATAAAAGAGCAAATTAGTATTTTTGCCAAAAATACTCCACTTTAAAAATTTATTTTGAAATTAAATAAGATTCGAAATATTGAAATTATGGACACCACACTTCGTGATGGGGAACAAACATCAGGGATTTCTTTTTCTCCTTCAGAAAAACTTGCTTTATCAAAGTTACTTTTAAATGAATTAAAGGTAGATAGAATCGAGGTTGCATCAGCTCGAGTTTCAAAAGGAGAGCTTGATGCTGTTAAACAAATAAATGACTGGTCTAAGGAAAACGGATATCAAGATAAAATTGAAATACTTACTTTTATTGATAACGGTATTTCCTTAGAATGGCTAGTGAGTTCTGGCGCTAAAGTTCAAAACCTATTAGCTAAAGGTTCATTAAATCACTTAAAACACCAATTAAAATCATCACCAGAAGAGCATTTTAAAAATATAGAAAAAAATTTAATTGATGCAAAAAAAAATAGTATTGTAACAAATGTATATTTGGAAGACTGGAGCAACGGTATGAGAAACTCCTTTGAATATGTTTTTGATTTTCTAGATTTTTTAGCCACTCAACCTATAAAAAGAATTTTACTTCCAGACACACTCGGCATCTTAACTCCAACAGAAACTAAAAAATATATATCCAAAATAATAAAACGATATCCAAAACAACACTTTGACTTTCATGGTCATAATGATTATGATTTAAGCGTAGCAAACACTATGGAGGCGGTTAAGTCAGGAGTTCACGGGCTACACTTAACAGTCAACGGAATGGGTGAAAGAGCGGGAAATGCACCATTAGCAAGTGTTATTTCAGTTCTTAATGATTTTATACCTGAGGTAAAATCAAATATTAGAGAGAAGTCTTTATATAAAGTTAGTCAGATAGTATCAACTTTTACAGGATTCAGAATACCTGTAAACAAACCTATTGTTGGAGCTAATGTTTTTACTCAAACTGCTGGAATTCATGCTGACGGTGACAGTAAAAATAATTTATATTATAATGATTTACTCCCTGAACGTTTTGGAAGAAAGCGATCGTATGCATTAGGTAAAACATCTGGAAAAGCCAATATTCTTAAAAACCTTCAGGAACTTGGACTTACACTAAATGATAGTGATATAAAAAAAGTTACAAAACGAATTATAGAACTTGGAGATAAAAAACAAAAAGTAACTGCAGATGATCTTCCCTATATAATATCAGATGTTTTGGACAGTAAGAATATACAAAAAAAAGTTTTCGTAAAATCATATGCACTCACTCATACTAAGGACTTAAACCCAAGCACTTCTGTTTCTCTAGAAATTGATGGGAAAATATTTGAAGAAAATGCTTCTGGCGATGGACAGTTTGATGCTTTTATGAAAGCAATTCAAAGAATTTACAAACGAAAAAAACTTATTTTACCGAAACTAATTGATTATGCTGTTCACATCCCACCTGGAAGTAATTCAGATGCTCTTTGCGAAACAAGTATAACATGGAAAAATGATGATAAAAAAGAATTTATTACTCGTGGGCTTGATTCAGATCAGACAGTTTCGGCAATAATTGCTACTGAAAAAATGTTAAACACCTTAAATTAATTAAATGAAGTTAGAAATTGCTCTTTTAGCTGGTGATGGAATTGGACCAGAAGTAATTAATGAAGCAGTAAAAGTATCAAATGCTATAGCTCAAAAGTTTTTTCATGAAATAACCTGGAAACCTGCATTAACAGGAGCTGCTGCAATTGATTCAGTAGGAGATCCTTATCCCGAAAGCACTCATAATATATGCTTAACCTCAGATGCGGTACTTTTTGGAGCTATAGGACTTCCTAGATTTGACAATGATCCTTCTGCAAAAATTAGACCTGAAGAAGGGCTTTTAAGAATGAGAAAAAAATTAGGTTTATATGCAAATGTCAGACCTACATTTACTTTTCCTTCATTAATTGACAAATCACCCTTAAAAAGAGAAAGGATTGAAGGTACTGATTTAGTTTTTTTACGTGAATTAACAGGAGGTATTTATTTTGGGAAAAAAGGTCGAAGTAATGATGGGAATATTGCCTATGATACTTGCACTTATAGTAGAGATGAAATCACACGTCTAGCTAGAAAGGGTTTTGAGTTAGCTATGACAAGATCAAAACGTTTATGTTGTGTAGATAAAGCAAACGTGATGGAAAGCTCGAGGCTATGGAGAGAGACTGTTCAAAATCTAGAAAAAGAATATCCTGAGATAGAAGTTTCTTATGAATTGGTAGATGCTGTTGCTATGAGGTTAGTTCAATGGCCTAATACTTATGATGTTTTGATTACAGAAAATTTGTTTGGTGATATTTTAACTGATGAAGCTTCAGTTATATCTGGATCCATGGGGTTAATGCCTTCAGCTTCTATTGGGAACGGTAACGCATTATACGAGCCAATCCATGGTTCATATCCACAAGCAACTGGAAAAAATATAGCAAACCCAATTGCAACTATTCTTTCAGCAGCTATGATGTTTGAAATGAGTTTTAATTTGTTCGACGAAGGCAAGTTGATTAGAAGTGCTGTGAATACCTCTTTAAATAAAGAAATAGTAACTGAGGATTTATCAAATGGTAAAAAGTCATTTAAGACATCTGAAGTTGGAGATTTTCTAGTTAGAGAAATTTTAAATAGCTAACCAAACTAAACAACTAAACTTCCATTTTGAATTTTTAGATTGGGCTCTAAAAGTGATACTCCTTTACTACTAGACACACCCAACACCAGGCATTGACTTATAAAATTTGAAATTTTTATTTGACCTATATTAATAGCAGCGACAATTTGTTTACCTATCAATTTTTCAGGTAAATAAAGTTCTGTGATTTGGGCTGAAGATTTTAATTCTCCTAATGAACCAAAATCAATTAATAGTTGATACGCTGGTTTTATTGCATTTTTAAAATGAACAGCACTTATTATAGTTCCGATTCTAATATCTATCGAATCAAAATCTTCATAATTTATTATATTTTTTACTTTGGAAATCACAATAGTTTTTATTTGATTTTTATTAATTCAACCTCAAAGATTAAGGTAGCATCAGGTGGAATTACTCCTCCTGCTCCTTGACTTCCATAAGCCAGACTACTAGGTATAACAAATTTTGCAGAAGCTCCTTCGCTAATAAGGCTGATGCCCTCATCCCACCCTGGAATAACTTGTCCAAGACCTAAGGGGAATTCAATAGGCTGATCTCTCTCATAAGAAGAATCAAAAACAGTTCCATCTAATAACATTCCTTTGTAATGAACTGACACTGTGTCTCCTTTGTTAGGCCTTTTATTGCTGCCCTCTTTATCTATTATATAATATAAACCTGAAGAAGTTTTCTCCATACCTGTAATGTGACTTCCAAGCTGTTCTTTTAAGTCTTCATTAAATATTTTTTTACTTTCATTTTTTTTATCTAAAAAGCTTTCAAAAGCTTTGAAAGCATTCCATTTATTTGCATTTTTCCCAACTCTTATAATTTCAATTTTATTTATAATATCATCTTGTTTAATTTGATTAACTACATCTTGCCCATCAGTAACTTTTCCAAAAACTGTATGTTTACCATCAAGCCAATTTGTAGCTATGTGAGTTATAAAAAATTGACTTCCATTGGTTCCAGGACCTGAATTTGCCATAGATAATATACCGGGAGTGTCATGTCTTAATTCATCTATGAATTCATCATCAAACTGATATCCAGGACCACCAACACCAGAACCCTGAGGGCAACCACCTTGAATCATAAAATCTGGTATCACCCTGTGAAACTTCAGTCCATCATAATATGGATTTCCAATTTCTTTTGTGTCATTTTTTATATCCCCCTCAGCCAATCCAACGAAATTACCAACAGTCCCTGGAGTCAATAAATATGTTAATTGAACTAAAATATCGCCTTTTGAAGTATCAAATTTTGCATATAAACCGTCTTTCATATTATTAATTTATTTTAAAAATGCAAATATAACTATAGGATTCTTAATAAGAAGTTATTAGTTGTTTAATTTGCTACTTCAGATAAAAACTTTATTCTATACAATCTAATTTCATCCTCCTCATAATCATCTTCAAAATTATTTAGAGCTTTTTCAATTTTATCTGATTCAGTTTCAATAAAATATTGATATAATTCTTCTTGAGAATCCTCATCTAAAATTTCATCGATCCAATAATTAATATTAAGCTTAGTACCTGATTTCACAATTGTTTCCATTTCAACAATCAATTGATCTAAATTCATTTTTTTACCTGAGGCTATGTCATCTAAAGGAAGTTTTTTATCAATGTTTTGAATTAAATAAAGTTTCAAAGATGATTTAGAGCCTGTACTTTTAAAGATCAAGTCATCTGGTCTTGTAATATCATTTACATTTACATAATCATTAATTAGTTTTAAAAAAGGATCCCCATAACGTTTTGCTTTACCCTCTCCTACCCCAGAAATACTAACTAGCTCATGTCTTTCTAGTGGATATTTTAAAGCCATTTCCTCTAAAGAATTTTCTTGAAAAACTACATAAGGAGGCACACTATTATCGTTTGCTATTTTTTTCCTTAATTGTTTTAAAAGATTAACTAAATTTTGATCAGTAGAATTATTAAATTTTATAGGTCTAACAGAGTTATAGATATGATCAGAGGTCATCATATAATTATATGGTGAGATTAAATATTTTTCTCCTTTGTCAGATACTTTAATTAGACCATATGTTTCAATTTCTTTTTTTAAAAAGCTTGAAATAATAGCCTGACGAATTAAAGACATCCAAAATCCTTCATCTTTATAAGTTCCGCTTCCAAAAAAAGTTTTCTGATGAGTTTTGTGTGAAACAATTAATGCATTTGACTTACCCATCAATACTTTCACTAACTCTTTTGGCTTGTATTTTTCTTTTGTTTCTTTAACAACATTAATCAATAAGGATAATTCTTTTTTAGCTTCCTTTTTAGGTTTAGGATTTCTAGAATTATCGTCATTTTCAGCTCCATCACCATTTAAAGGATCAAAATCTTCACCAAAATAATGAAGAATAAATTGTCTTCTTGAAATTGAAGTTTCAGCATAAGACGCCATTTCATTCAGCAAAGCAAAACCCATCTCCTGCTCTGCTAGTGGTTTTCCTGACATGAATTTTTCAAGCTTTTCAATGTCTTTATAAGCATAAAAAGCTAAACAGTGACCCTCTCCCCCGTCTCTTCCTGCTCTTCCAGTTTCTTGGTAATAGCTTTCCAAACTCTTAGGAATATCATTATGAATTACATAACGAACATCAGGTTTGTCGATTCCCATTCCAAAAGCAATTGTGGCTACAATCACGTCACAATCTTCATATATAAATCTATCTTGATTTGTTATTCTAGTTTTAGAATCTAACCCAGCATGGTATGGAAGTGCATTAACCTTGTTTACTTGTAGGATCTCAGCTAATTGTTCAACTCTTTTTCTTGATAAACAGTATATAATTCCTGATTTTCCTTCATTTTTTTTAATATACCTAATTATATCAAGATCAACCTGATCAGTTTTTGATCTAACTTCATAAAAAAGATTAGGCCTATTAAATGATGCTTTAAAAACTTTAGCATCTTGAATCTTAAGGTTCTTCATTATGTCCTCCTGAACTTTTGGTGTTGCAGTTGCTGTTAGAGCTATTATTGCAGAGTTTTCTTTAATTTTATTAATAATGCTACTTAAATTTCTATAATCTGGGCGAAAATCATGACCCCATTCTGAAATACAATGTGCTTCATCTATAGCAAAAAATGAGATTTGAATTTGTTTTAAGAAAGATATTGTATTTGTTTTAGTTAATGATTCTGGAGCTACATATAATAGTTTAGTAATCCCAGATTTGACATCCTTTTTAACTACTTCAACAGCTTGTTTACTTAATGAAGAATTTAAAACATGAGCTATACTATCATTTGATGAAATCCCTCTTATTGCATCAACTTGATTTTTCATTAATGCAATTAAAGGAGAGACAACAATTGCTGTTCCTGAATTTAGAAGGGCAGGTAATTGATAACATAAAGATTTACCTCCTCCAGTAGGCATTAAAACAAAAGAATTTTTCTGCTCTAAAAGGTTTTCAATTACTGACTTTTGTAAACCTTTAAACTGCGAAAATCCAAAATATTTTTTTAACTTTTTATCTAACTCTTCTCCTTTCATCTAGATCGTGCTTAATCATAAAATAGCTACATTTGCAATAATATTAAATATACAATTTTCTTTTCAAAAATTTAAAACATATTCAGTTTGACGTCAAAAGAAAAAATTATTCATAGAGGAAAGACAACTCTGCTAATTGAAGCTGAAGCAATTCAAAACCTAGTGATGCAGATAGATGAAAACTTCTATAAAGTTGTTGATTGTCTTAACAAGTCTAAAGGAAGAATAATAGTTACAGGAATCGGAAAAAGTGGTGTTATTGGAATGAAGATAGTTGCCACCATGAATTCTACTGGAACTCCATCTGTATTTATGCATGCTGCTGATGCAATTCATGGTGATTTAGGAATAATTCAAAAAAACGATTCCGTAATTTGCATATCAAAAAGCGGGAATTCTCCTGAAATAAAAGCATTAATACCATTTTTAAAAAAAGAAAAAAATCTTTTAATTGGTATGACTGCAGACACAAAATCCTTTTTAGCTACAAATTCAGATCTAAAGCTTATAACACCAATTAAAAAAGAAGCTTGCCCAAACAACCTAGCACCAACTACAAGCACAAGTGTACAATTAGCTATGGGAGATGCATTATCTATGTGTTTATTAGAATTGAATGAGTTTGAAGCAAAAGATTTTGCTAAATATCATCCTGGCGGAAGTTTAGGGAAAATGTTATTTCAAACTACTAAAGACTTGATCACATCACACCCCCCCCCAGTTGTTGATTTAATGGATTCAGTAAAGAAAGTAATTACTGAAATTACATCCAAAAGACTTGGAGCTACTGCTGTAGTAAACAAAAACAAGATCATAGGTATTATTACTGATGGTGATATTAGAAGAATGCTAGAAACTTACGAAAGCATTAATAAGTTAATAGCATCAGAAATTATGACTAAAAATCCAGTAAAAATAAAACATGATATATTAGCTACAGATGCAATTAAATTAATGAATAATAAAAATATAAATCATTTAATTGTTACTGAGAATTCTATTTTCATTGGCATAATTAATATTTTGGATTTTACAAAAGAAGGAATTAGTTAATGAAAGATCCTAATCAAATGTCATTTCTAGATCATCTTGAAGAATTAAGATGGCACCTTATAAGATCTGTTTTATCTATTCTTATCTTTGGAGTAATTGCTTTTATGTTCAAGGATTTTATATTTAACACTCTTTTATTTGGACCAAAAAGCACTGATTTTATTACCTACAAATGGTTTTGTGATATAAGCCAACTACTGGGCCAAGGAAATAGTTTTTGTGTTCAAGAAATGCCATTTAGAATACAGAGCAGAACAATGGCAGGTCAATTTTCCGCCCACTTATGGACTTCTATTTTGGCTGGGTTTATAGTAGCGTTTCCATATGTACTTTATGAGGTTTGGAAGTTTATAAGTCCAGGACTTAATCAAAATGAAAGAAATAATGCTAAAGGGTTTATTTTAGTTGCATCAGCTTTATTTTTTATTGGTGTACTATTCGGATACTATATTATCACTCCGCTGTCAATAAATTTTCTTGGAAATTACACTGTAAGTACTGAAGTTTTTAATGATTTTGATTTGGCTAGCTATATTGGATTATTAAGGGCTTCTGTTTTATCATCTGGATTGATTTTTGAGCTACCAATAATTATATATTTCTTTACTAGGATTGGAATTGTTAGTCCTATGTTTTTAAAAAAAAACAGAAAGTTTGCATTAGTTATTTTACTAAGTTTATCAGCAATTATAACACCCCCAGACATCGCAAGTCAAATCATAGTTTGTATTCCATTATTTATATTATATGAAGTTAGCATCATAATCTCAAGAATGGTATACAAGAAGCAAGAACTTAACAAACTCTAATTAAATGGAATTAAAGGCTGAAAATATTGAAAAATCTTATAGAGGTAAAAAGGTAGTAAAAGGAATTTCTTTGAGTGTAAAGCAGGGAGAAATAGTTGGCCTACTTGGTCCTAATGGCGCAGGTAAAACTACTTCATTTTATATGATAGTGGGTCTTATTAAACCAAATACAGGGAATATATATTTAAATGATGAAAAAATCACTAGGTTTCCCATGTATAAAAGAGCCCAAAATGGCATTGGATACCTTGCTCAAGAGGCATCTGTTTTTAGAAAGTTAAGTGTAGAAAATAACATTTTAAGTGTATTGCAGATGACTAATCTCAGTAAAACAGAACAAATCCAAAAAACAGAATCTCTTTTGGAAGAATTTGGTTTAACTAAAATAAGAAAAAATAGAGGAGATCTTCTTTCAGGTGGTGAAAGAAGAAGAACTGAAATTGCTAGAGCCCTTGCAACAGATCCGAAATTTGTTCTGTTAGACGAACCATTTGCCGGAGTTGATCCAATAGCTGTTGAAGACATTCAAAGAATAATTGCTCATTTAAAAAACAAGAATATAGGAATATTAATTACTGATCATAATGTTCAAGAGACACTCGCTATAACCGATAAAACATACTTAATGTTTGAGGGGAATATAATGAAAGAGGGAACTCCTGAAGATTTGGCAAAAGATGAAATGGTAAGAAAAGTGTATTTAGGAAAAAACTTTGAATTACGAAAAAAGAAAATAAACATATAGTGGATATAAAAATTCGTCAAGCTTCAGAAAATGATGTTCCTGAAATAATATCTATTCTTAAATGTGCATTTGATTCTCCGTCAAACCCTCCTTCAAACAATAAATATCTAGAGGATTCCAATATTTTAACTTTTGTTAGTGAGATTGAAGGAAATGTTATTGGAACTGCAACTCTTCATATTATTAAAAAGATTAATCGAAAAATAGGATTAATTGAAGATGTTGCTGTTCTTCAATCATATAAAGGAAGAGGTGTTGGTAAATTATTATTAGAACATTTAGTTGAATTAGCTAAAAAAGAAGGAGTATACAAAACCATTTTAAATTCAGATAAAAAAAATGAACTCTTTTATCACAAAATTGGATTTAAAACAGAACAAATACAATTAGTAAAACGTTATTAAAATGTGTGGAATTGTTGCTTATATTGGAACAAAGGACCCTTTACCTATAATACTAGAAGGACTAAAAAGGTTAGAATATAGGGGTTATGATAGTGCTGGTATTTTTATTAGTAATTCAAAAATAAATGAAGTAACAAAAACAGCAGGTAAAGTTTCTAAACTCAAAAAAGTACTACAAAACAAACCTGACATAAGTCCTACCATTGGAATGGGGCACACAAGGTGGGCAACTCATGGTGAGCCAAATAATATTAATGCACATCCACATGAATCAAATTCAAGAGAATTAACTCTAATTCACAATGGAATAATTGAAAACTATGATGTTTTAAAGCAAGAATTAATTAAACGTGGATATAAATTCTATTCAGATACTGATTCTGAAGTTTTAGTTAATCTTATTGAGGATATTCAAAAAAAAGAACAGATAAAACTTGGTAAAGCTCTTAGGATTGCGCTCAACCAAGTTGTTGGTGCTTATGGAGTTGTTGTTTTTGATTCAAAAAAACCAAATGAAATTATTGCAGCCAGACTAGGAAGCCCCTTAGCTATTGGTCTTGGAAATAATGAGTTCTTTGTTGGATCTGATGCAACTCCTTTTTTGGAATTCACAAGGAAGGTAATCTATCTAGAAGATTATGAAATGGCTATTCTCAAAAAAGAGAGTCCTATTAAAATTTTTAATATTACTAATGATCAAGTTGTAGATCCATACATAGATCAATTAAAGTGGAATTTAGAAAATATTCAAAAGGGTGGATACAAACATTTTATGCTAAAAGAAATCAATGAGCAACCCGAAGCTATCAATAATGCGCTTAGAGGAAGATTATTAGCAAATGAAGGTAAGATTCAAGTTGGAAGTTTAAATGAGCATCAAGCTAAGTTCTCAAAAGCCCGAAGGATTACTATTGTAGCGTGTGGAACTTCATGGCATGCTGGGCTAGTAGGAGAATATTTACTTGAAACTATTGCACGTATTCCGGTAGAAGTTGAATATGCCTCTGAATTTAGATACCGTGAACCTATAATTTATTCAGATGATATTATAATTCCTATATCTCAATCTGGAGAAACTGCAGATACATTAGCTGCAATTAAAATTGCTAAAAAAAATGGGGCATTTATTTATGGGATTTGCAATGTAGTTGGAAGTAGTATTTCAAGAGAAACTCACAGCGGAATGTATACACATGCTGGACCAGAAATTGGTGTTGCATCTACAAAAGCATTTACAACTCAAATTACAGTTCTGAGCTTATTAGCCCTTAAAATGGCTGAGATTAGAGGCACAATGAGTAATCCAGAATTGAGAGCTTTATATTTTGAATTAAGCAGTGTACCTCAAAAAATAAAAGAATTTTTAATTGATGATTCATCTATAATTGAAATTGCAAAAACTTTCTTCAAATCTAATAACTGTCTATATTTAGGAAGAGGCTTAAACTTTCCAGTTGCTTTGGAGGGAGCTTTGAAACTTAAAGAGATTTCATATATACATGCAGAAGGTTATCCAGCAGCAGAAATGAAGCATGGTCCAATTGCTTTAATTGATAAAGATATGCCTGTAATTGTAATAGCAACTAAAAAAGGTCATTATGATAAAATCGTAAGTAATATTCAAGAAATAAAATCAAGAAAAGGAAAAATAATTGCGATAATTACAAAGGGAGATAAGGTGGTTAAAGGTTTAGCAAATTATTTTATAGAAATTCCTGAATCAACTGAATTTTTCTCTCCACTATTTAGCATAATCCCTCTTCAGTTGTTGTCCTATCACATTGCTGTATTAAGAAAATGCAATGTAGATCAACCAAGAAATTTAGCTAAATCTGTAAC
>Ga0115000_10000395_pt1 | contig 40958 bp, 37 predicted proteins | sample ArcticOcean_MG_C_6_FD_89690 | JGI IMG/M metagenome (GOLD analysis project Ga0115000, IMG submission 89690) | Marine microbial communities from western Arctic Ocean - ArcticOcean_MG_CB8_128 | ecosystem: Environmental > Aquatic > Marine > Oceanic | place: Arctic Ocean: Canada Basin | collected...
AAGCCAGTCTCAATAAAAACAAATTGATCCACGACATCAATGCAGAAATGCTGGGAGGGAGCCTGGGTGCAACGGGTAATCTAAAAATCGACAGCAAAATAATTGTCGACACCACCCTCAAACTAAAAACGATTGATCTTTCATCACTGGATCAACTAGAAAAACCTGTCTATGGAATTGTTTCTGCAGACATCAAATTCAAAGGCCCTATTTCTGACAACGGAAAGTTTTTAACAAGCGGACTCAAAATCGATACTGCATTCGATTTAGAAAATCTAAGTTTTCCTCTTGATATAAAAGGAAAAATGGTCAACGCAGAACTCGGTCGACTTAAAGGAAGTACATCCCTCAACAACAATCAATTAAAGCACGATATCACGGCAAAACTTTTGGGTGGCAATGCCTCCGTCAAAGGAAGCCTTGGTCTCAAAGAAACAGGCATTAATACTGTCGATACAGATATCGGATTGGAGCATATCGATCTGTCCTGGATTCAAGGCATCAAAAAAGGGGACTGGATTCCTGCATCCGGAAAACTCACAGGCCAACTTAAAATAAAAGGTTCCTTATCTGAAAAAAATATAAATATCAAACCGACAGGAACACTCACAGCAAGTAAACTTATTCTCGGGACAGGAGAAAAAAAGAACACCATCGAAACAGCTAGGCTAACCCTTAAGGATAGTTCTAAAGAATTTACCCACGCCCTGATAGAACTGGATGAATTTAAAACCGCCGGGTTACAGTTTAAAAAAGTTCAAACAAAATTTAAAATCAACCCCAAGCAAATAGACCTGACCGAAGGTCGGGTCTCACCTGAACACGGACAAATAAAACTTGCAGGAAGCTTCCTACCTCCGTCGAGGGCTTATCGATTGCGATTTCAGGGAGACAAACTAAACATAGAGGATTTTCTAAAACAACTAGCCGGCCCTTTAAGTTTGCAAGGGAAACTCAACGGAAAATTACCTGAAAACTCCACAGGGTTCCCTGATATTGCAAAAGAGTTATCAGGGCAGATGAAAATCAACCTTACCGATGGCACCCTACCCGAACTTGGATCTTTGAAGACGTTGCTCACTATTTTAAATCCCACCACCATTCTGCAGGCAAAGAAAGCGGCTCTGAACTACGAATCTTTGGGAGGCGATTTTAAAATAGTTAAGGGTCTGGTTAAAACCGACAACTTTGAAATGATAAGTCCACAAATCACTCTTCAGGTTGTGGGTGAGGCCAACCTCGGAACCGACACCGTCAACGCACAGGTCAAGGCCATGCCACTACAAATGCTGGACAAAACCATTAAATCCATTCCTCTTCTGGGTCAAATTTTAACGGGTGGTGAAAAAGGTGGCATAATCGAAACCTATTTCAAAGTCGATGGAAAGCTGAGCGCCCCCAGCGTCTCACCGCAACTGCATAAATCGCTGACCAAAAAACCAGGAAATATGCTGAAAGAATTCCTTAAGATTCCCGAAAATCTTACAAATAATTAAACCGGTTTAAACAGGCTTTACGGTCAACTCGAGGTGGAGTTGTTCGCGCAGTTCACCTTGAATGCATTTCAAGGGTAGAAGCCCCAACGGCCTCTTTTGTTCCTATGCAAAATAATATAATATTGGTTTTCTGAATCCGATTCCAAGATGTAGTCAAGAATGGACTTGCCCCCTTTACTTTTTTGGAGTCGGCTCACTTTATTAACATCAAACTCCGAGAATGATAAATGAGCGACACTCCTCCCCCATTCCCACAGTGCCACTCTGCATACACTTATGAAGATGGTAATCTTGTCGTCTGCCCAGAGTGTGGACACGATTGGAATCCCGATGCAGCAACTACAGAGAAGGATTTGCTTGTAGTGAAGGATGCCTATGGAACCCTCTTAAAAGACGGAGATATGGTTCTCCGGTCAATGATCTGAAGGTAAAAGGCTCCTCTTCTGTGGCAAAAGTTGGTACCAAGGTAAAAATCAACCGCCTTATAGACGGCGACCATAATATCGACTGCGAGATTACCGGTATCGGAGTAATGATGTTAAAGTCGTAATTTGTTAAGAAAGCTTAAGATGAAAGACAAACTCTCCAAGGATCGAATTGTCTACTCCACCGAACAAGGTAGAATCTGTCCCGGCTGTGGTAATCCCGTTAACCAATGCACCTGTCGCAAACAGAAATCACCATCCGGTGATGGTAACGTACGAGTCTCCCATGAGACTAAGGGTAGAAAAGGTAAAGGTGTGACGTTGATTAAAGGGCTCGATATGGATGCTGCTACCCTAAAATTGACGAGCAAGAAGCTCAAAGCGATGTGCGGTTCCGGCGGTACGGTCAAAGAAGGCATCATCGAGATCCAAGGCGACCAGATTGAACGTATACTTGACTATTTGAAGAAGCAAGGAGTGAGGGCCAAACGGGCTGGTGGGTGAAGAGGTTAGCCTACCCCTTCAGGATCATGAGGAGCAACAGATTATTGAGGTTCCCCATCAAGTTTTTGGCAGAAAAGAGTTTCAGTCCTTTCATACCTGATTCTGGTGTTTCTTCTCCTGAATAGTCAATGCCGGCAAAATGATCCTAATTCATCAATGATTACCAACCAAATATTTCCTATTTTTCCATGACCTAAACATTAAGTAATAGTCCCAAAATGGTACTAAAGTGCGTTATTACGATTTTATACTTTTTCATTCCTCTGCTAGATAAAATCTAAATTAATATGATCGAAGCCCTTCCCCAAAAACCTGAAAATAAACTGCGGGACTATTTTGGTTCACTTCATCTTATTCTAAATTCTCTAGTATTTTGGCAAGGTATTAAAAGTAGCTAGGCTATCAGATAAGCCGCCCAATCTTGAGAGGTTAAAGGGACCTGAGCTTCGCTGGTCTCTCTCGCCGGAAACCTCACTTGTTGGCCGGGGTTCGATTCACCTTGGGGCTACTCCCTTAGCATGGAGTTTCGGTGTTATTAGGTAAAGATTTGCATCTTATTATCCTTTTATGCTGTTAAAGTATCAAGACACTTGTTTAAATGAAGATCACCTAAATCAAGGATTACCCCTTTTTCTATTAGCCCCCTAATCATGAAATTAGTTTATAGACCCGAAATAGACGGTCTTCGTGCCATTGCTGTCGTTTCAGTAATTCTCTACCATGCTCAGATCACACTCTTTGGGCACGCCTTCTTAAATTGGATTTCTGAATCCGAGATGTAGTCAAAAAAAGACTTGCTCCCTTTATAAAATGAATAAGAAAACTCAAAAGCTACAATCAACAATAGAGAATCAAAAGCTTGCCTTGGAGCAGGAAGAAGAATATTACCAATCGACCACCATTAACCCCGAAGAGTATCTAGCCAAACTATACTGGTCAGGCGAAGATTGCGAACGGTTATTTTTTGTTAACGAAGTTGCGTTTGAAGATCGACGCACACGAAAACAAAAAAACTTTCTAAAATATTTAACTAATGCAATAGATACTGGAGAATTAATCAATCTTAATAAATCTGGCTCTTTTTCTCATTCAGACAAACCTTTTTCATTTACCCTTCATGCACTATTTGACCCATCAGAATTTAAGTCATGGATTAATCACTCAAAAACAAAAAAAACTTTTGATAGTTTTGAAATAAAAACTCCTAAAAAAGTTTCTTTAATTTTCAAATCAATAAAATCCTCTCCCCACTCATCAATTCCTCCCGAAAAAAAAGGAAAGAAAGACTCACCATTAAAAGAACTCGTGAAAAGTAAGGTTTTTGAAATTCTTAATACCAATGATGATGATTCAATTTCCAAACTAGTGAATAGCACAAAAATCACAAAAATTTTAGCACCCAATGCCCATCACACTGGAGTAGAAAGCATTTCTAACAGGGAATATAAAGAACGATATTCAAAATCTAGAAGATCAGTTTTTGAATACATTCGGGAAGCAAAAAAAGAGTTTTACAGTAAATAGTCAAATACAGAATTTACAAACAATCGGGTGGGTTAAAATTATTTGAACGCCCGCTTTTGGCCGAAAACTGCCTATTAAGAAAGTAATCACTGGAAATTGCCAATGATTTTCCAAACCCTCAATAGCAAAACAAACAAGCTCACTCCACACAGAAAAAATCCCTAATCCATTGTATCTTTTACTCTTGGATTGCTTTGGCACCGAGCGTGACCCGGTTAGTCGAAATCAAAATCGCGGAGAGGTTTGTCGGTTGAGGAGCGATCTACATGTTTTAGTGATTCTTTTAGTTTCTCATCTAGAAGTCGGCTGCGTTCTTTCTGAGTTTCACTGTGCTTCTTAAAAAGACTTTCTTTTTCCTTTTGCCGACTCCCCAGGTCATTCACCATATCTGATAATGAAGGCATTGGTTTTTCTTTCTTTTCTTCCCAGATTATTTCACCGGTCTTTTTATCTACCTGCAACTTGGTTTCGCAGCAGGGACAAACCACTTCTATTTTCTTCGATCCCATAACCTTCTCGATCTGATGGATTAATAACTTGCCTCCTTAACCGGAAGCCGTTAATAATTATATCAGATTTATATTTCACAGAAAAACCTTAGACAAAAAAACATGAACGGATTCTTCATAACGGGCACTGATACGGGTGTCGGAAAAACAGTTGTTACTGCCTGCCTGTCGTTATTATTTAAAAATCAGGGGATGGATGTCGGTGTTATGAAACCGATTGAAACGGGAGTCGACCCAAAATGCAGTTCCACCGCCAATTCCGATGCAAAATTTCTAATGAAAGTCTCAGGCAGCACCGATGCAGAAGAAGAGGTCTGCCCTTATCGACTAAAAATACCGGCATCGCCTTATCAGGCCTCCGAGATCGCTGGCACGCCGATACAACCTGCCACTATTTTGGAGCAATTAAAAATTTTACAATCGCGACATAATATGATGCTGGTGGAGGGCATAGGGGGACTTCTAGTTCCGATAACCACCCGCTACAACGTGGCTGACCTTGCCCTCGAAATAGGACTGCCCCTCATCATCGTCAGCCGCACTCTAGTAGGGACTTTGAACCATACTCTGCTAACGATCAATGCAGCGCGCGAGCACGGATTAAAAATAAAGGGAGTTATTTTGAACAGGCAGGAGGGCGGAGACCTCGACGAAGTTGAAAAACAGCAAGGAAAACTGATTGAGGAACTTTCCGATACCCTCATCCTCGGTACCTGCCCCAATATTGAGGATGTTTCAGTGGAAGGAATCCAGCAAAATCTTGGAAAAATCGAACACGCGTTTCAGAATATTTTCTCCATATAACAGCTGACTATTCACTAACCTGTATTTTGCAAAATAACTCCCAAGAAAAATGAAATATTATTAAGTCTCGATTGCCGCGCTCCTTTCAGTCGCTCGCAATGACAAGAAATAGGATAGTGGGCTCGATAATGCGCTAAACAAACTTTGACCGCTTCTAAACGTAATGCAAAGTTACCTCTCCCGTTAGGGAGTGAATTCGTAGCCTTTTTCACGGTGGGTAATAATGTAGCGAGGCGATTGCGGTTTCTTTTCAAAATATTTTCTTAGTCGAGCAACAAAATTATCGATGGTGCGAGTTTCTGTTTGTGGATCGTATCCCCACACTTTTTCCAGAAGCTCTTCACGACTTACGATATCACCTTTTTGCGAAACCAAAAGGCGCATCATCAAGGCTTCTTTTGCGGTCAGGTAAAACTCCCCGGCACAACCTTTCGCTCTGCCGTTGATAAAGTTGATCCACATATCTCCAAAGTGAAATATTTCCTGATCGTGAACCGGCTCCTTGTACCACTCCCATCGACGCAAGATGCCCTTTACCCTGAGTAGCAGTTCTGGCAAATGAAACGGTTTGGTCAAATAATCATCGGCTCCAGCTTCCAACCCAAGCTGCCTATCTTCATCCGATGATTTCGCCGACAACATTAAAATGGGGAATCGCAAATCGGTATTACGCACTCGCCGAGCCACTTCGATGCCATTGAGTTTGGGCAGCATAATATCGAGGATCATTAAATCGAAGGCTTCTTCACTCAACAATTCAATAGCGGATTCACCGTTATCGACCAGGGATACGGTATAACCTTCGCGTTTCAGGTTAAACTGCAGCCCTTTCGCAAGATGCGATTCGTCTTCTACGACCAGAATTTTTTTTGCATCACTCATATAATTTTATTTAAAAAACTTTCAAACAGTCAGCCCACGGCTTACAGGAAGAGAGACAGTAAACACAGAGCCATTACTTCGACCTGGACTTGCAACCCTAAGCTTGCCCTTGTGGTTCTTTACAATTTCACGCGAGATAAACAATCCCAGCCCTGCGCCTTCGATATTTTGCGTATCTTCGTTTTGCACCCTATAAAACTTCTTAAAGACTTTTTTCATATCCTTACTATCGAACCCGATTCCCTTGTCGGCAAAATCAATATCCCAAAACCTACCAGTTCTATAAAGATGTATCTTAAGGGCTGAACCAACTGGGGAGTAGCGTAACGCATTGCCGATGAGATTATTAAATACCATCTGCAACGCCTTCCTATCCAGCGTTAAAAGCGGCGAGGCTTCCAACTGCAAATCTACCTTGCATTTATTCTCTTCGAATTGACGTTTGTGATCTTGCACTACCTCTGACAAAAACTTGCCAAGGTCCACCTTTTGGAACTGCAGTTCCATGCTTTTTGGATCGGCTTTACTAGACTGAAGAATATTTTCTATCAACCCCGAAAGGCGGGATGTGTCGGACAACATGGTCTCGACAAAATCTTTACTCTCTTCCGTAGAAACATCTTGATACTTTAAAGTTTCCAGATAAAGCTGGATAGAGGCAAGGGGAGATTTTAATTCATGGGACACGCTGGCCACAAAATTACTTTGCATCTGATTCAAGCGATTTTGTTTATTCCAATAAACAAAAATCACATATACCCCCGCAAGGATGAGGAGCATTAGAAAACAACCTTCAAATAGAATCAACCATTCCACTTCAGCCGTGAACAAATCGGGGCGAATCTTTTGAGCCAATTCTTTTATGGAAAGATTATTTTTCAGGTACCAGTTAATCCAGATCGCCATAAGAACGATCCAAGCAACTTGCACCCCAATAAAAACCATGATGGGATGAAACAATGCGCGCAACTTATTCACCCGACCACTCCCTATATTTATCCAGATAAGTTCCCATAATATCCAACTTCACCAAGGCCTTGGAAGAAAGGAGAAGCCCGACTCACCATCCCCATCCGGACCTCTGACCCCAGGCAATATTACATAAGTTTTACACAGGGATTCTTGAAATAAGGATAACATAGAGAAGTAAAATTTATTGTAATTATAGAGGTTTCCAATATGACAACCCAAACGGTTCCTAATTATTCGATGAAGTTCAACCCCATTGCATTCGGCCACTTTTCGCTGATTCACGGTATGGCTTTGTTTGCATTTTTCCCTTTCGCATTTTCTTGGAGTGCGGTTGCGGTAATGCTTGTTCTTTACTGGGTCACAGCATCATTAGGGATTTGTTTAGGTTATCATCGTTTTCTGACTCATCGGGGTTTTACGGCCCCAAAATGGGTTGCTTATACAATAGTATTTTTTGGCACACTTGCCTGCCAGAATGGCCCAATCAAATGGGTCGGTCAGCATCGCATGCATCATGCTGGCTCAGACACGGTAAACGATCCGCACAGTGCTGAGAAAGGTTTCTGGTGGTCACATATCACTTGGATGCTATTCACCCATTCCAAATTTGATGATAAAAAAACTCTAAACGATTACACAAAAGATTTCAGCAACGATAAATACTATCAATTTCTGGACAAGTATTTCATCCATATCCAGGTTGTATTCGGGTTCATTCTTCTCGCCATCGGCGGAATCCCTTGGGTTATATGGGGAATTTTTGTTCGTCTGGCTGTCGTTTATCATTCCACTTGGTTTGTTAACAGCGCTGCCCATACTTTTGGTTATGTCACCTTTCCGCTCAAAGACGACCTTGCCACCAACTGCTGGTGGGTAGGGCTTTTAGCCTGGGGAGAAGGTTGGCACAACAACCATCACGCATTCCCAAAATCAGCGCGTCACGGATTACGTCCTTGGGAAATAGATATGACATGGTGGGCTCTCTGCTTCCTTGAAAAACTCGGTTTGGCCAAAGATATTAAAGTAGCGCAGTTGATTCCTAACCCCGCCCACGAAAAAGAAAATGCAAGTACAGAACCTGCATTCATCGGGAAAATGGGAACTCAAGCCGCTTAACCCTCTAGCGAGGCAGGTTCACGAGCTTAAGAGGCCTTTAGCAGGCGTTATATCCGGAAATAGGGCTAGAGTTTTCCCTACTCGTCCACGCCCAGAAAATCGAATTTAAGGTGGTAGCCTGAGTATTTTCTTATATTGATGACTCTGGTTTCGAAAATAAGGTATTGGCCTTTTATTCCTGTCAACCTATCTTCAAATTCTGGTTTTTTGTCGAGGTTATGGCTGGTTATTTTTTCAGGAACCGATTCCACCGGGTAAACTAACTCCTGAATATCTTCGTTTTCCAGTGCATAACATTTTAAGTCTTCAGGGAATAACTCGTGAGCTTTCTCACGATATTCAAGTAAATCTAAATCTTCGTAGTCACTTTTTAGCATTTTCCGCCAATTAGTTTTGTCCGCAAAATTTATAGAGACTGCAGTTTCTATTTTTCCAGAAATAATTCGCTCGGGCACCTTGGCAATAATCAATCCCTTCACCGCTCCCTGGTCTATCCAACGATCAGGAATATTATAATGTCGGGTGATTCCTACCTTAACGCCACTTGTCAAGGATAGATAAACAAAATGATCAATATTGCAATACGTCCGCCAAAACTCCTTCGCTGCCTCATTTCCATTTTCATGTACACAGAGTTCTGGACGAACCGAACACATTTCATTTTCAGGTAAATCACGAGAACAGACAAAACAGTAGCCCTGATCATAGGACTTTTTAGTTTTTCTTCCGCACTCAATACAAGTAATTATTCCCTCCCACTTTATTTTCAATTTATTACCTATATAGGAATTTAAAGAATGTGATTCTTTATTCAAGTTAAGGAAATATTGAATGGGAGCTTCAGGTTCCACCTTCATTTTTCGTACCTGTCCAGATAGTTTCATTAAAGCCTGTCCTTCTCCAAAAAATTAAAAATTATTTTTATTTTCTGATCTGTTAAAAAATATTCTAAAGCGAAAACAGCAAAGAGAACTACGATTACTATCGTTTGGAAATCAAATATCAGAAAGCTGGAAAGAAATAATAAAAAATAGAAAAAAATCCGGCCAATTTTTTTAGTTCCTGTATGCAGCATTTCTAATTATAGACTGCAAACAAGACCCTCGCAAAAAATGAAGCACCTAATCTCAATTAAGGATCGTAAAAAATTTAAGCCACAAATGAAGCAACCGCTATAAAAAGCTTAGAAATGAGTCGGAATAGATAAATATTGGACTTCCACCTCCTTTTAAAAAATTTAAAACAAACCAAATAAATTCAATATTTCAAAATATAAGTCGATATTTCACAGAAAGCGATAAACATTTATATGTAACATAACTGGGATATTATCACATTGAAAAGCAGCTCATATTAGGTGTAACATAAGGTTAATAGAAAACCCTTTAGCGTATCGGAATGGGGATTTTAAAAAATAAGTACACTGATAGAAAATTAGTACTATGGAAATTCAAGACCTCATATAAGAAAACGACCCCTTAGTTTCGTTGCCAAACACTTTTTATCTTCTAAAAGATGCAGTGGAGGAACCCAATTCTGACTTTGCTCAGATCGGAAAAATAATAAGCATCGACCCTGCGCTGACTCTTCTCCATCTCAAAATTGTGAATAGTGCTTTTTATGGCCATGGCAACAACATAGAAACGGTTTCCCATGCTTTACGGTCGTTGGCACAGAGCAATTGATGCAACTGGTTCTTGCAACTTCTGTGGTCGGTCATTTCAAAGGCATTCCTAAAGATATGATCAATATAGAATATTTCTGGAAACACAGCGTAGCCTGTGGACTGGTTGCCAAAACAATTAGCGAAATGAACAACGAGACAGGTGCGGAAAGGTATTTTGTAGCGGGCCTTCTTCACGATATTGGACGTTTGGTAATGTGCTTAAAAATCCCTGACCAATCCCGCATTGCTATGGACTTCGCCCGCAAAAGTGGAGATCGTTGGTACAAGGCGGAGGCAAAATATTTTGGCTTTGATCACAGTAGAGTTGGAGGCGCTTTGTTGAGAGCCTGGAATTTACCGAAACGGCTGCATGAAAGTGTTGAGCACCATCATAACCCTTCAGCAGCAAAAAACTATAGCCATGAAGCCGCGGTTATTTTTCTTGCCGGCCACATCAGCCACGAAATCATTCATGACCAGGATGATGAAGAACATTCTCGAGGTGAAATTAATCCCACTGCATGGAAAATGCTTAATCTGCAAGAAGCGACTCATAAGTAAATTATCAAAGAAAAGGTGTATTTCCAATTGGAAGAGGTCTCACAGGTTTTTCTGCAAACCACCTGATTAATCCATTCATCTCGCAATTACTCTCCCCAGATATCACCTCAAAAAATAAAAATCTAGATGTTCTCGTGTGCATCTAAAATTAGAATTTAGTGCTATTTGGCCCTTTTAGGTATTTTTCTGAACGCGTTATTTTTGGTCTCCAATTTTAAGCCTTGAAAATTATTTTAGGACTTGAAAAGTTGATAAACTTAGGAGAAAATAATGCCGTTAAGGGTAACAGTGATCTTTGAACTAGTAAGAAACAAGGAGATGCTTAATGGAAGACCTAACAATATCTAAAGGCTGGTTTCAAGACAAAGATGATGAACCGACAGCGATCAAGAAGACTTTTTGTGAGCACAAAGCAAAAACTGTTACTCTTGATTACGATGTAGGCATTGAGTATTGCTCCTTCTGTGGTGCCTTAGCTCATTATAATCCAGACATTGATAAGCTGGAGTGGACTCTCCCCGAGCATCTACAGAAGCAAAACTATAACTGATTAAATATGCGGGTAGCCCTTACTCCCACTCAAAATTAATTAAAGCCTCGACTTTTATAAGTCGGGGCTTTTTTTATTTTCTCTTTACGCTGCACGTAACCTTACTTTAATATCTTCCTAGTTTTATAAGCTATGGGAGAAACAATAAAAAAGTCTTGAAAAAGATCATTGAGATGATTGCAGTGAAGGGGATAGTCGTTATCCAGGAAATAAAAATCATCTTGATAATTCCAAGGTTTAAAGTAGGCAGACCTCGAGCTAACCCAACTCCAATTATAGAGCCCACTAGGGTATGTGTTGTCGAAATTGGAAGGCCCATTTTAGAACATATCAAAACAACGGAAGCGGCAGCAAACGTCGCGCAAAAACCTCTGGAGGGCGTAATGTCTGTTATATTTTCGCCTACCGTTGCCATCACACGATACCCCCAAACCATCAACCCGAAGACGATAAACCCCCCACCCAATCCGAGAATCCATGTAGGCATGGCCACTTTCATTCCCACAACGCCTCCATCCAAAATAGATACTACAGCAGCCAATGGCCCTACTGCATTAGCCACATCGTTGGACCCATGTGCGAAAGCGATATAAAAAGCAGTTAAAATTTGCAGGTATTTAAAAAGATTTTCGGTAGTGTTGAACTGGTGCGCAAGATCTTTAGAATCATCATCAGGAATAAAACGAACTAAAACCTTAGATAAGAAAAACCCAAAAAATCCCATCACAAAAGCAATTAACAATACACTGGAAAACTTCAAATCCAGATGCAGGTTTTTTAAACCCTTATAAAATATGGCAATTGAAAGAATGAAAAACACCACAGACACAATAAAGGGAAGTAACTCTTTTGCATGTGCCAGAGGTCTTCGTGTACTAAAAATAGCCTTATTAATATATCGAAATACCAGATAAGCAAACAACCCACCCATAACAGGGGAAACCACCCAACTTAAAACCACATTAACCACCCGCTCCCAATTCACCACATCCACACCGCCGGCGATCACTCCAAAACCGAGTACCCCGCCGATAATTGAATGTGTTGTGGAAACAGGCCAACCGAGATAACTGGCAATATGAAGCCAGATAGCAGCAGACAGAAGGGCAGCGATCATGCCATAGACTAAATGATAAGGAACATCCGCAAAAAAGGAAACATCCAGCATTCCTTTGCGAATGGTGTCGGAAACGTGACCACCAACGAAAAAAGCACCCGCAAACTCTGCCACGGCAGCAATCAGAACCGCCTGCTTAAAGGTCAGGCTTTTGGACCCGACACTGGTGCCCATTGCATTGGCCACATCGTTTGCACCAATATTACAGGCCATGTATATACATGCTATGACTGCGAATGAAAGCAGGAAGGTGTTTAAATCCAAACCGGGCTCCTTAGCCTGGGTAAAATAAATTGGGAAATTTAATTATTGAGAAAGGAATATTCTGAGAGTTTTACCAATTTGTTCGGTTTTATCGGCAACCGCTCCCAACTTTTTGATCACTTCATTCCAGAGAAACAAATCAGCTGCGTCAATCTGGTTTCCTAATGAAAAAAGTTTTTTAGCCAGTTGAAATTGTTTGCGGTCTGCCTCCCACTCTAATGTTCCTAAGACCTGCGTTGCCTTATCCACTTTATCAGCCTCTGCTCCACCGAAGGAAGATTCTAATAATGCTTCAAGCTCCTGGATTAGGTCACAGCCCTTATAGGCTGTTTTAACAACATGACTTACCAAGTCAGCGAGCGGGTCTTTAATTATTTCCGGAGTATCAAGATTTTTTATTCTTAAAAGCACTGCAAGGTCTTCTACCGCATCGGATATATCATCCTGAGCCGAGAGCAAATGCATAAAATCTTTTTTATCTACAGGAAGAAAAACGGACTGTCGCATATGTGTGCGAATATCATCTTTGATCTTATCCGCTTCGTGCTCCAGTTTCACAATCAACTCGGAAACCTCTCCAACTTCATCATAGTCTCTTTCATCAAGGGCTTTGAACAGAGGCTCTATCTGATCCACGCAAGCGCGAACCTTATCCATATGACTCCCTAACGGTTTGAAGGGAGATTTGGAAAACATTGACAGAATGGATCTCATTAGAACCTCAAAGATTAAAAAGACAAGCAAGGTGAATTTATTCTATTTGAACAACAATTGCAAGTTGGATCGGCTATGAATTCAAGATGTTTTCTATGAAAAACATCTGGAAAATAAAACGTAACAATCAGTTACAAGAAAAACGGCTTTGAGTTTTATCATGCCTTTTTACCGCCCCATAATGGAGAGCCAGTCATCAAGGCTGTTTATTTTCAGATAAGAATTCGATTCCCGTACATCGCCCATTTCTCCAGATGGGCTTCCGCCATAATTGTGGCCTGGATATAAAACAATATGGTCCTCAATTTTAGATAAGCGTCGGGTTAAAGTATGAAACAATTCTTCGCTGTCGCCTCCCGGCAAATCCACCCGACCGCATCCCTGTAGAAACAAAGTATCGCCGGCAACTAGACTATCTGCAACTCGAAAACATTGCGAACCGGGGGTATGCCCAGGCGTGTGCAGGCATTTAATTTCTACTGATCCTATCTTGACAATATCTTCTCCATCCATTTGCTTCATATCTGACATAGAGATACCGGTGACCTGCTTGACACCCTCAGCTTCATGTTTGTTGACATAGACGGGCACAGGTTGCTTACTCATCATTTCTGCCAGCCCCGTAATTTCTATTCCAAAAATCTCTCCGCCAACATGGTCAGGGTGATAATGCGTCACCAAAGCTCCCGTCAACTTCATACCATCTTCTTCTACCACTTTAAGGATGCCATCAATATCCCAAGCGGGGTCGACCACCATACACTCACGCGTTTCGGTGTCGCCAATCAGATAGACAAAGTTTGCCATGGACCGGGCTGATGGATTACTCGCGCCTAAATCAACCCCAGACAATAATTGTTTAAAGTAAATTGGATTAGTTTCTGACAAGGAGGCCCCCTCTCTAAATTTTTATTTTTCAACAATTGGTTTAATAAATTTGCCAGTCGAATTCCTGCCTGCACCATGCGCTGATCAAGAATTTCCCTGCCTTTGGATATATATGTTTTGGATAATTTATTATTTTCTAATGGATAAGCATATTTTAAAGCCAAAGATCGAGACTCATCGGCCCAATCATTTACTTTGGAATGAAGCCACTTAGATTTGTCTAAATCCTGTAACTGGGCATTCAAGCGCGTGGCACATTTTAACAGATTTTCTTTTTCCCAGTCGATCAACCCGCCATCCCAAAAATAATGAGGAGTGACACTTTTCCCTAAATAAGTAAGGCGGATTTTCCCACCACTTTGGTCTTTACGATTACCCAAGTGCAATGGCTGGTGCACATCGCCGACAAAATGCACAAGATATTTTAACGCCACCTTTCTTCTCTTTAATGACAATTTAACGTTCTCCAACACAGCAGAAAACTCTTTTATTTTTTCAATAACGCAATTTCTCTTCGGGCAATCGCGTGACACCCTATAAGTCCATTCACCTTCTTTCACATTGGTGTAATGCCAAGGGGTTTCCTGTTTTCTATTTCGTCTGGTTTTGTCTGCCCAGGTCGCTATATCCGCCAGATTTTTTATGTTAAGCTCTTCAGCGACAATTTTTTTTTGTTTCGGGGGCCAAATTAAATTCGGCTATAGTACCGACAACACGATGACCTTGAGGTCCCCAACCATAAGCGAGGTTTATAGAGAGCAGACCCCAGACCACCCCTGCTCCACATAAAATAAAGAATATTTTATTACCTTTAAACATTTCACTTTCGCCGGATGAATAAGCCTTTTTATCATACCGTAAAATTCTGGACACTCATTATTTCCCTGTCCATTTTACTTGGAACCGCCGCAGTTCTTGCACGTCTTTTTGACCGCTCTGGGAGTACATCCCACAATATCGCAAGTCTCTGGTGCCGGCTACTTTGTCAGTGGAATGGAGTGGAAGTTAAAGTCACGGGGCTGGAACACATACTAACCGACAAATCGCAGATATTTGTTTCCAATCATCAAGGTTATTTTGACATATTTGCTCTATCAGGGTTTCTACCCGTTCAAATACGGTGGGTTGCAAAATCCAGTCTTTTCAAAATTCCATTTATGGGTTGGGCGATGACAGCGGCAGGTTACATCCGCGTTGAAAGGGGTGACCGGAAAAAATCGTATCAGGCATTCATGCAAACAGTAGAAAAAGTAAAGCAAGGTAGCTCGGTAATTATCTTTCCGGAAGGAACCCGCTCAGAGGATGGAACAGTAGGGCCTTTTAAAAAGGGAAGCAACCTCATTTCCAGCCGGTCCAACAGCCCCATGGTTCCCGTGACCATTGTAGGAAGCGGCGATATCATAAAAAAAGGCAGTGCCATAATTAATCCAGGCACCGTTCAAATCATCATCTCACCTCCCATTACAAAGCACGAAAAAGATGATGGTCAGATATTGAACTCCATCCGCGACACGATATGCGACAACCTCAAGACGATGTCTTGAGGAAGCCCCCTAGCGCGACGAGAGAATGTTAGCTAACTCATAGCAAAGGCTTAACGATGCCGTTTTACGGGCACCGACCAGCCGTTACTTCTTTTCGTTTTGGATAAATTCCCAGATGGCGGCAGGGTGTTCACGCAGATCTTCAGGGTTTCTCCAGATAGCTCGGATCATCCCGGTTTTATCAATAACAAATGTGGTCCGTTCGATATATTTAACCTTCTCTCCGAGATCATCTTCTTCCTTGATAACGCCATACTGCTCAGACGCTTTTTTGTATTCATCAGCTAGAAGAGTGAATCCGAATTGAAAAACTTCGATAAACTGTTGATGGGCATTTACACCATTCCAACTACAGCCTAGAACCTCTACTTCACGGGTTTTAAACTTACGGTTCCACTCGTTGAATCCGACCAACAAGCGCGTATCTTCGGGGCTACTATCCTGTCTGTAAAAAGCCAGAACCACCCACTTTTTATCCAGAAAATCTTTCAGGCTGACCATTACCTTCTCTTCAGCAGAGGGACTGGATGCACCTGCTTTATAGCCATAAACTGCGGGCAAATCAAAATTTGGCGCACGATCCCCTACTTCTAATTCATCGGACATGAATGTTCCTCTTAATTAAAGGTTAACTACTCGCCAAATGCGGCTTTGATCAGAGGTTCTACTTCACCCTTCGTTTCCATCTCATCAAGGATATCTGTGTCGCCGTAAAACTTACCACCAATGAAAACTTTTGGCAGAGTAGGCCAATTGGTCATTTTGCTGAGAGCTTCACGCTTGGTCATATCTTCGAGACAATTGACAACCTCAAAAGGATAGCCATATTTATTAAAAAATTGAATGGTTTCCGATGTGAATCCGCATTGTGGTGCAGCTTTGGTACCCTTACCATAAATTAAAATTTTATTTGCTGCAATTTCTTCCTTAATTTGTTCATCAATATCAGCCATTTCTTACTCCTTTAATTTTTCAAGTGTGTTTAATAATGAAGTTTATAACCACCCCATGCCTATGGGACAGCCGTTTTTATTTCAGCGGCGTGGATTCGACCATCTGCCATGGCAGGGTTCAACGCATCCTGAACCTTTCGGTGACGATCCATTATTCCTAATTCTTCAAAAGCTGCCGATGTGACGTGGATGATAAAATGGTCTTTCATCCCAGTCTTGTCCAACACGTTCACTTCTGCGTCTGGAACCGCAACTTTAACTATATCAATCAGATCTGCAATACTAATCATCCCTTTTCCTTTTAAAATGATGTTTTATTACAATAAACCGTAACTATTTGATTCTAATTCCCCCAAAAGGATTTAATGTTTTGTCCCATTTTTTTAATATAATACTATAAACTTGGCTGTTTAAAAAACGCATAAAGCATTTTAAAACCATAATTTAGCCTATTCCCCCAATCTTCGCCTCCAATCATTCATCCAGATTTGACGAAACACTGTAAATTTAAGTATAATTTAAGAATCGTTACCGATATATGCGCTATCTAATAAAAAGAGCTAATTAAGGGAGACTTTCATGACGGTTACTACAGATTTTGTAAAAATAACGCCGAAAGCCAGTGTAGAAGTCATACGACTGGTTAAAGCAGAGAATAATGAAGAAATTGGACTACGCTTAGCGGTAAAGGGCGGTGGTTGCTCAGGGTTATCTTATGATCTGCAATTCACGCCAAAGGACGAGGGCGATACCATCATTCAACATGAAGGCTTTAATGTCTACATGGATGCTAAAAGTATGATCTATCTCAAGGGCATGGCGCTGGACTTTCAAGATGGTCTACAGGGTAAAGGGTTTGTTTTCGTCAACCCAAATGCAACTTCGACTTGTGGTTGCGGAGAATCTTTCTCTATTACCTGACGTAGTAAATATTTTCCGTTATCAAAACGGGCAAATCACCCCAACCCCCTTTTTAAAGAGGGCGCGAAATAAACGTCCTTCTATCTAAAGGAATGTACCAACCCAGGCTAGCGAAACACAATGCTAGCTTGGTACTTTTTATATTTGCCTCCACGGTGTGGTGCGTTTTTTTAGGCTTATGCAACTGACTCCCGAAATCCAAGAAGAAATCAATCAAGTAAGGCAGAATTGCGGATACTTTTTTATGGAAGGGTGGAGTATTCTTTCCGCTAAGGGGGAAGACACTCTTGATTTTCTGCAAACACAGACCACCAATGATGCATTACAGTTGCAAGTGGGGCAAGGTCAATCCAGCGCTATCACGGATCGGCAGGCGCGCCTGATAACCAGTTTCTCGCTTCATCGTATTAATGAAAATGAAAGCTGGCTCTTATCCGACAATTCCAAAACTCTGCACGATCATCTTGAATCCTATCACTTCCGCGAAGCCGTAGCTTTTGACTCGCTCAGTCTGGACTTGCTGGCTCTTCAAGGCCCGAAGAGCATGCTGGTGCTTGAAAAGATATTCAGTTCTCTTCCGGAAAAACCCAATGGTATAGAACGGCACGATTTTGAAGGTGTGCTTCTGACAGTGATAAAAAAATCCTTAACCGGCGAAGAGGGTTTCATCATCTGCCTTCCTCCTGAACTAAAAGAAAAATTCACACAAAAACTGGTTACGGCAGAAATTCAGCCCACTAAAATTGGAGAACATGCGCGCGAAATCCTAAGAGTTGAAGCAGGCATTCCTATCTTCGGCAAAGACATGGATGGTAAAAACATCCTCCCCGAAACAGGTCTGGAGCATAGCTCGGTCAGCTACAACAAGGGCTGCTATATTGGTCAAGAGGTTATTGCTCGCATAAAAACTTATGGTGCGCCCAACTTTGCCTTGATGGGGGTGACTATCGAAGGTCCTATCTCACCGCCAATGAATGGTTCCATTTTACTGGGAGAAAAAAAAATAGGAATAATCAAAAGCTCGGTGCGCTCGGTATCCCTCGATAAATTAATCGCCATGGCTTATTTACAGAAAGACCATCGCAGCCCTGATATAGAAATGGATGTCAGCATCGATGAGCGGCCTTTTAAAATCAAAACCTGTCTCTTGCCTTTTTATCAGGCATCCACAAGAAAAGAACATTCCAAAAAACTTTTGAACGACGCTCTGCAAATTTACAAGGAACAGGAAAATCTGGATCAACCCATTGCCATTTTAAGGGAAGCTATAGATATCTATCCCAAACATGCAGAAGCTTATGAAGCACTAGGGGTTTTTCTTGCCAAGCAAGACAAGTTCGACGAAGCCATTGCTCTAATGAAACGCCTGACCGAGATCAATCCGCAAGAAATCATGGCCCACACCAACCTATCCGTTTATTACATGAAACAGGGACGCATTGAAGACGCAGAAAACGAAAAAGCCGAAGCCACCGCTTTACAATTCGAGCAGGCGGTGGAAAAAAGTATGGCTAAGAAAGTGAAGAAAAAAGAAGCCGAGCAAAGAATAAAAGAAATGGCAGAAAAAGTCGAAATGTTCAAAAAGGTTTTGGAAATCGACCCGGTGGACCAAGTGGCAAACTTCGGTTTGGGTTCCATCTACCTTGAAACCGGTCGATATGAAGAAGGACTCGTCCCTCTAAATACCGTTGTTGAAAAATTCAAAGACTATTCTGCAGCTTATCTACTATTAGGAAAAACCCTGGAAAAACTATCTGAAAACGAAAAAGCTATTGATGTCTATAAAAAAGGTATCGCCATTGCTTCAAAAAAAGGCGACCTGATGCCCCTCAAGGACATGCAGAACAGAATGAATCAACTATTACACTCTTCACCTTGACCCTTTACAAACGCCCAGATATCTGCTCCTGGCTTTAAAACACCCGCATTAATAATTTTCTGATTTATGGTTACCCCATGATCCATTAAAAACCAAAATCGCAGAAGTATCTTCTCTTCGGGTGTGGTGTATGAATCTTCCCATTCAGTCATGGACTTATGCTCGGCGATAGTTTTATACAAGCTCGAAGGAATTTCAATCCGCTTTTTCTTCAAGAAAGTTTTATAACCCTCCAACAGAATAGACTGAAACTGTTTGCGACTGACCTTAATTAATTCCGAAACACTGGGTATCTGGCAACCGTGATGTTCAAAAAATTTGAGTTTGTAATACTGGTGAACGGTTTCCAGTCGGAAATAGCAATGCAACTCAGACACATTATCGCCATAAACTTTCTCAAGATATTTTCGGATCAAAGGTTTTCCAGCCTGCAACAACAACTTGTTAAGCCGACCCCGTTCAAATAAATGGATTCGAACCGTGCTCAGATGTTTTGCGCATTGCGCTTCAACATCAACTTTTATTCTCTGGCAGTCTGGGGTAATGCGGTACCAATATATTTCATCCCCTGCTACCTTCAACGAATTTTGAAAAGCTTCATTAATTTGGTGGTTATTAGAGCGCTTCGCCTGTTTGGCAATGATGTAAGCATTGTCCTTGGAAAAGCCAAGATCCAACAACTGGCTTTGAAAAACCTTGCGGTTTCCCATTAAAAACCCACCGCGCTCCTTAATATGATCTTTAGCCTTATCAACTCCTCTTAAAGCAAGGCTCACATCTCTTGGCATCAAGCTCAACCCTAACTCCTGAGAAAACTCATAGATATCTTCAAGAGTTTTATAATTTAGTTTATCAATGAAAAGAAATTTTTGAATATTGGATTCGCTGAACTGGCAAGCTTCGAAAATTTTTATTTTTTTATACTTAATTTCTTCCCAGAATTTTCGCGTACCTTCTTTTTTATTAAACTGCGATTGAATTTCAGACTTGGCTTTAAAAAAATAACTCCGCAACAAATACCATTCACTTTCAAGAGTAGACTCAATAATCCAGATATACTTAGGAGTTAAAACAGGAAGTTTGGGGTCATCGAGAAGCTGGATTTCACCTGTGGCGAGAATATAGTCGAGCAATTCAAGATGCCTCTCAAGAAGAACAGGATTTATCTGTTCTATAAACTTTCTAAATATCGTTTTCCAGCGGAAAGTTTCAAAATCGCCAGAGCCGGATTGTTTCTTTATTTCTCTAAGCTTTTTTTTGACACAATTCAAACCACCCTTTTCCATTTTCTCAAATAGCTTGTCGCGTCCTGAAATATCGGAAATTTTTATTTGTTTTAATCGACTGACGAGGGTAGGAGTTTTAGAAGAGAGCTCATTATCTATCTCTTCGTAGGAACTCGCATCTGAAAAATAAACATCAGAAAGCAAATCGTCTACATAGTCTAAAGAAACAGTTACTTTTTTTATGAGCTTTTTGTATAAACTGAAATCCAGACTTTTACTACCTGTCTGGCAGGCACGAATATCATTTAAAAAGGTCCTTGCCCTTTTTGTCTCTTCGGGTTGCGAGTAGGGATCATTGATAACGTTTAAAAACAAAATTTCGGCACTTTGCAACTCCCGCCTGGCGAGAAGTTCAAGCCCCTGTGTCATGGAGTCATAAATAAACATGGGAAACCTATTAAGAAATACTAAAGCTATGTATAGATTAGATGCTATTTGAAAGGTGGAGGATTTTAAAAATAATATGGTTTTCTTAGTATGGCAACAAAAAGGAGAAGTGTCGTGAAAGGCTCCGCATAGTAAAAATTCCGCTTTATTATTCTGGCAAACAGTGTAACGAAGAATCTTGGAGCTAAGTTAAGTTTTCGCGGGCAAGTAGACAAGAATATTATTTTATAGCAAAAAAAACCCAGAAAGTAAGTTTTCGACTTACTTTCTGGGCCATAGATGCATGTGCATCCAAATCTAAACCATCTATCTCTTAATTACCTAGGCTCACACTCTGCTGGAGCATTAGCGATCAGATCATTTTCCATACTGTAGGATAACGAACGATATTCAGGTTCTTCTACTTTAACGGGTTTAATATCCAGCAACAGATTCTCATTTCTCAAGAAAATAGCCAGGATATCAACAATATCTTTATAAAGTCCACGCTCAGCTTTTCGCGAGGTGAAGATACAAAACAATGGGCCCCAGCGACCAATGTGGTTACGCATGAATTTCTTCATGTTGCTGGTCAAAACATTTATGTTACGCTCTTCATGTCCATTCTGCACACCAAATGCAGTTCTAAAACACATGAAAAACATGAAAGCCAATTCGATTGAAAGATGATCCACTCTTTCTTTAGTTCGGTTACGAGGCTGTTCAAATCCGAAGGTTTCATAGAAACCACCTAACTGGATCAACACATCGGTTTGTGATTGGATACCACCTTCTGTACCGTATTGCATTTCATACGGAGGACATTCCATAGAAACCGCATGTCCAAATACCTGCACATATTCCTGCTGAACTTGCTTGACTGTCATTTTAGGCAAATACTTATCGAAGCCTTCAATGATGGATTTCACATGGTTCCAGTCTTCTTCATCAACAAGTGCAATATCCATAGGCTCAAGCAAAGACTTGGGCCTGAAAAATTTTCGATTCCATGGATAACTAAAAGCACTGGAAAGGATATCGTAACAACGACCTCTGGCTAGTTGCAAAGATATACGCTCTTCTTTCAACTCTTCCAGAGAACCGGTCTGACCAAGAACCGCGAGCATCGGGTCACTTGATTTTACTTGAGTAGTATCTCCCATTTTCCTTAATCTCCATATTTTTTCAGAAACTTAATGTACTCTATCAGACGCCTGATGTCTGAATTGATTTACTCGGTTAACCTACACCGGCCCGCAATTCATAAACTTCAATACATCTATCGCAGCCACCATCTTTGCTTTCCCAGTCGGGAAAATCAATCTGGATAGCTTCGAGAACCATTTCATCACAAATACTCTCAGGATCATCCACCCAGTTGTACGTGGGAAACTTGCATAACGGACAAGGCGATCCCTGAAGGTGAATAAAGTCCCGCTCTTCTTCCGAAATTTCCCCAGGATCGACATACTTACTCATCAATGTGTCGAGATCAGTAGCCATGGACAAAAGCTCTTCATGGGTAAACTTGTCTGCCGTCCAAATACCTTCAAATATCCCTCGTCTTTGCTTATCAGGAATTTTGCGATAAAAATTATCAAACTCCCTAAAGCGAGCTTCCTTGGGTAGCACAGATACTACACCGATGCGACCCAACCGGGAGTCAACATACATATTCCAGAGAAGGCGAAAACGCGACGTAATAAGATTCTTTACCGAAGGGTTACCCGGAATGAATGCATCTTCATAGTCAAACTCGGGATCAACCATATCCTTCGCATGCATGAACTCCTGAATCAAAAAGGCATCCAAATCGAGAGCCTCTTCAGGGTTACTGAATCGACTCGCAAGAACCCGCATTTCTATGATCGGATTGCCCGAAACTCTGTTCAGAACATTGGAACCTTCGTCTACTTTGTTGATTGCTCTTTTAACAATAACTTCCTTGATACGCTCTTCAAATTCACGCGCTAAATCGTAGGAAACCTCGTCCGTATCCTCAGGAGGAGCCTCTTCCTCAATAACAGCGACGGCCTCTTCCTCAATTTGTTCTACGTCATCCGATTCAGTTTCCTCAGTAAACTCACCAGGTAGAATAGCAGCTTCCGCTACCGCGAAATCTTCATCAGATTTCAGAGCCTGATTCTCCTTCAATAAAGCAGATTTTTTTGATGTTCGTTTTCTTTTCGGAATGAGACCCACCGCTTCCAAAGCTCGCAACACATGATCGCCCAGCTTCAGTTTTTCCATAAAGAATAAGCGGTTTACTTTCTCGAAGGCGATCTCCCGATCATCTTCAGGGAGCTCGTATATAGGGTCGGCAAGAGAATGGAATTCGTCATAATCAGAACGATAACCCGATCGTTCCAAATGGTTAAGATGCCGGAATACCGACTCCTCCATCAACTGGGGACTATAACTAACTTTCATAAAATCCTATCAAATCCAAATAAATGTTTACTTTATTAAGAGGGCATAAATCGCCCCTTCATAACCTTTGATATAAGACAACTTATCCCCTTTTAAAGGCATATGTCAAGACAAAAGGCCTTTATTTTTTGAGAGTTACGCTTCAAAAATTTTACGAGATAATACTCATTTTATACTTTTCGCCTCAGCAACACCAGATTTTTCACTCTCCTGATAAACTCCGATAATTAAGATTACTTTTTATCAATTTCATCCTTCAGTTTTTCCATTGCGCGAATCGCTTCCATGATCGGTTTTGGGTCTCCCAGGTCGCGGGCAATTTCTCTGGCATCTTTCAAGTACTTATCAAATTCATCAAACCGTCCAACAAGTATTTGCATTCTGGCCACGGTCATATTGAACTGAATTAAACTCGACCAACTGTTGGTTTCCTTGAAACATACCGCCGCCTGCGAAAAATAGTTTTCAGCCTCATCATATTTTGCATCTTTAAATTTAAGGTTGCCCAAGTACGTCAAGTCCTGACCTGCCCCTTTCGGGTCATTCACCTCTTGAGTTAATTTCAGGGCCTTTAAATATAGCTCTTCGGCTTCTGTTCTTTTTCCATTGCTGAATGCCAGGTTTCCGAGGTTTCGGTGATCTTCAGCAAATTCTTTTTTGTCATTCAGCTTGCTCGAAATTTCAAACGATCTCTGAAAATTCTCGCTGGCTTTTTCTCGGTACCCTCTTTCCATATTAAACTTTCCAAGGCTTCTAAGATCCGCACAAATCTCTCTTGGATCGTTTATTTTTTCAGATGTTTCGAGAGCCTTATGATAAAACTTATCCTGACTGGCTCTCTCCTTCTTCTCAACATATATTTTCGTCAACACCCGACTATCTGACAAAGTATTACGATTATCTTTAATTTCCTCTGCAATTGTAAAAGATTTCAGCGCATATGTCTCTGCATTTTTCCAATCTTCCTTTTGCAAATAGAGGTTGTACTGATTCCGGTTATCTTCTGCCATTTCGGGCTTATTATTCGCTTCAGTATTCAACTTCAACGCTTCCAGATAATTTTTCTCAGCACCCGCCCAGTCTTTTTTCTGCAAACTAATATTGCCAAGATTTCGATAATCTGCAACAAGGCCATTAACATTATTAGCGTCGGCATTGATCTTCAAAGATTTGCCCACCAGTTTTTCTGCTTTCTCAATCTTCCCTGCCAAAATCAAAATATTCAGGTAGCCCGCATACAAATCTTTGAGTCCATTCTTGTCACTCGACTCTTCTTTGATCTTGATCGCCTTGGAATAGTTCTCTTCAGCTCCCTTAAAATCTTCAGTTTCCATCAAGACACTTCCCAGATTGCCGTAGGCTCCACCGAGTGCTTGCTTATCCCCTGACTTTTCGTGAAGAGCAATCGTCTCTTTCGCCACGGTAGCGGCCTCTTCCCAATCATTAGACATGAACAAGACGTTTCCTAAATCGTTCAACAACATCAACTTGAGCTTAGGGTCTTTTTCAGCTTCCGGCTTTTTTAAGCCTTCTCGAAGAGCCTGTTTGCGATGTTCTAAATATTTCGGCTGCGAGAAAATGAACATCAATTTGCTCTGCACCTCCTGAACACTTTTCTGTTCTTTCATCTCCTCATAAAGGTCACTGGCACGCATGAAATTATCTTCCGCCTTATCGAACTCTTCTTTTTTAATATATACATCCCCCAATGATTCGCATTGCTGGGCAATACCCGGACGGTTTTCATTTTTCTCCATCAACTCCAAAGACAGCAGATACTGTTCCTCAGCCGCATCCCAGTTTTTCTGCAAACCACGAACATTACCCAGATTGGCATAACCGCGTGCCTCACCCAGTGCATCGCCAAGTTCCTGCATGGTTTTGAGAGATTTCTCAAAATTTTCCCATGCCAATTCGAGTTGATTTTTATTGAGATAAATATTTCCCAGGCTACCCAGAAGATAAGAATTTCGGCGTTTATCAGAATCGCCTATCGCCTCTAGAGCTTTTTTAAAATAAGTTTCGGCTTCATCTACTTTTTCCAATTGCCCTTCAGATGCCATCTGCAAATAAATACCCGCTAAATTTGCATAACAAACGCCAGCTGATGCCTTGTCTTCGATCTCTTCCAAGAGAGTCGTGGTTTTCTGGATTGTTTCAACCACCTTGTCCATGCGCTTCCACTGGAAATAAATTTCTTCAAGTTCCTGCAATTTGGTAATGGCTTTGGTCTTTTGTCCGGTCGAGATGAGGGAATCCACATCAGCAAGTAGCCCATCTTCATTTTTCTTTAAATAGAGAGGAGATTTTTTAATCGTCTCAACGCGCTCATCCAGTTGTTTGATTTTTCTTTCATCCTGTTTGGCGGTAGACATAAACTCTTTTGCCTTCTGGTAATACTCGATGGCCTTTTCTGCCTCTTCTTTTTTCAAAAAGATATTGCCAAGGTACTCGCTGTAGATGCCCTGCCCCAACGGATCGTTAGCCTCAATCATAATCTGCATGGCTTTCTGATAATTTTCTTCCGCTTTATCAAAACTGCCCTGATAAAAATAAACGCTACCAAGATTACCCAATGAGCTTTCAATGCCCTTGGCATCTTTTAGCTTTTCCATAAAGGTTAGAGAACGCGAATAAAAGCCTTCGGCTTTATCATATTGCTTGCTCTGAAAACAAATATTGCCCAAGTTACCCAACACATAAGCCTGACCGCTATCGTCGCCCTCTTTTTCCATTTCTTTCAAGGCTTCGAGAAAATTAGACTCCGCTTCTTGAATATTGTTCTTCTGCAAATTCTCATAACCGAGTTTTTCAAATTTTCTACCTTCGCTCATATCCTGCCTCTTAAAAAATTTTAATACTTCTATTTTATGCCGCAAACAAATAGCTACCCGAGACCAAAAATGACCTCACCGTTAACTAAGTATTTCCAGCTTAATGAGTTGTTTTGATTAGACTGAATTATAAAGTTCTCTAGGGCCGCTGTCAATCATTGCCCTCTCAATGAAAAGCCCTGTTTTAAGCTATTTTGCAAAGAAACTCCACACTGGTTGACATACTGGAATGCAGCTAACTATAATCACTGTCTCCTCCGGGAGAATTCACCCAGCAAATCAAAATTAAAAAGGAACAAGTTGTGACAAAAGTTGAAAAAATAATCCAAGCATTGACCCGGGAAGGGACACTTATATTCGCCGACAACCTGTCTTACGCGACAGATTTAGAAAAGAGTGTTCCCAACCTGAAAACACAGGAAAAAGACGGTTGCGAGATATGGTTTGAAAACGATGCGCCCAATATCGCCAATACCCGCGTCAAGATATTCTCAACAGGGCATATTGCCTTCTATAACAAAGAAGGTCGACGTTTTCTGTGCACCGACCCCGAGGGCACTCCTCTACACGAAGCGTTGTGGACTCAGGAGGTTGGCAAAACACAGCTAGCCCTCGCCCGCATGCAACTCGACTGCAAACAATGGGTGGGCATTAAACCACGCACTAAAACCTTTTCGACGCAAATTGACATCAGCACCCATGATGGCTGGGAAAAAATGAAACTTGATGACCTCCGTGAAAAAGCCGCAGAGGCCTGGCGTGTACCTGCGTCTGAAATAAAATATTTTTATGACGACGATCATATGGTGCATCAAGGTGAAGGCAAATACGATATCCGACTCACTAAAGACGGACTTTACGCATTGCCCGATGGCACGTTCGATAAAGCTGTTTTCATCAGTTTTATGTTTCAGGTCAACTGGACCAAACTCGACTTGATCCCAGTAGTGGAACTCTTTCAATCCACATTGCCGGGAACCGGTGGAGCAGTCTTCGAATTCATTTGGGGGATTTTTAACGACCAGTCGCGGGAAGAAGAGTTGCCGCCTTTGCGATATCGAGGCCTGCCAACCTACCCTTCCAAGGAAGCTTTTAATATTTTCTCGGCTTTCTTCGAACCCAAAGGACCCGAAGGGAAAAATATCCAAAAAATCTTCATGGATCCACATACATCGCACGAAATCACCTGGATACCTCAAGAGCACCCACCCGTGCGTTACTTTAGTGACCTGCAACAAATCGCACTCACTGCACAAGGTGGCTATCTCTATAAAGTCACAGCGTTCGATGACCCTATTACTTTTCCATTCACCAACTGCAGCGGTGGGAGAAAGCCCCCTCTCGAACGCGAATTGCGGATAAGCAATCAATCGTTCACTCTGCTCAAAGGGGAAGAGGGCCGGGAAATTATTTTCGAAGAAGATTGGGGATTAAAACCAGAAGTTTATTCCAAAGCAACGCCGGCAAAACATCCGTTCACATGGGAATGGTTTTTTAACGGCGAAACACCAAACGTTGATCCCGTGAAATCCTTATACACCGTACCCTTCTATCCGGAAGGACAGGCAGATATCGAGGAATCTTCCACACAACCGATGGTACTCGATCAGATTTTTCACTACATGGAAATGGCTCCGGCAATGGCGACAAAGCTGGAAAAAATCGATAAGGTTCTCATTCACACTTTCGACACCGTTCTTGCCGGTTGTATCGATAGTTCGAAAGATCGGGAATATACCGTTCTTTACAGCGACCCGGAGTTTGCACAGAAAAATGCACAACTTTTATGGAACTACGCCGTATCAAAGAACCAATTGAGTAATCTCGAAAAGGTTTCGTTTCTGAAAGAAGCAGATCATATCGTCGACTCATATAACCAGAAATATGGGCTGATCTTTAAATGGATTCCGTTCATGTATCATCAGGACAGAGAAGCCTGCGAAAGCATGTTAACGGCTCTGTCTCAGGCACTGGAACCAGAAGGGTACCTCTTCCTCGTTGGGCCACGCCAGTTGCAGGGGCTGTTCGATCATTACAAATTCGATGCGTTGTATAATGATCCCGTTTACAATATGCCGTTCTTCCGCCAGCATCTTAAGATGTGCCCGGAAAATCAGGTCAACCCCGATCTATGTGTGTTTCTCGCACAGAAAAAAGGCGAAGAAAAGAAAGCCGAACCCATCGCCACAACGGAAGAAGCCTTCGACGGCACCATCCCACAAATGCGCGGCTTCCAGAGGTGAAGGCACCGCGGCCTACTCTGCATTACCCATCAAGCCGACTGAACACTCAAGCGCAATACTTTAAGTAACTTTTCTCTGTTAAAAATAACATCCCTTCTCCCCTGGAGGGAGAAGGGAAAGATGAGGGGGAATTAAATAACGACATCAAGACTGTATCGCCACACCGCTTCGCGGCTCGCGATGACATGTAAAAGGATTTCGCAAAAAGAACACAGACCTGTTTCCAGCACGTTCACTTCATTCAAAAGCTTGAGGGTATTAGATTCGCCAAAAAGAGCAATGACCTATTGGCTCGACGCCTAGTGGCGATTAGAGCATTACTTCGGTTTCTAGGTGGTGTGCTTCGGGATTATTTTTAACGTAGAGTTGCGGCAAGTCGCTGGTGCCGAACTTGGTGATATAGAGGAAAACGTGTTCACGGGCATTGATGCGCATTGCCCAGGGATTAAAATCTTCCTGATAGAATTTTTCGTAACGCCGCATTGCTTCTTCAGTCGTCTGACCTGATTCGGGAGTGTAGTAATAATCTAACGCCAAGTCGTGTTCGGGATTGACCTTTACATCGATTTTATATTCATCCTTTGCAAACATCACCGGTGCGTTTTTATAGAGAACAAAGAAATACATCTCGACGGACGGGATGCGGTGCTGATTTTCAATGAGAAAATTTCGCGTATCTTCGGCTTCGGCTTCGGTTTCGCTTGGGAATCCGTAAAAGCACATGACATGACTCCATATTCCCACCCGTTTTGCTTGCTCGAGGTTGATCTTGGCGGCTTCGATGTCGGTATCTTTCTTAACTAGCTTGATGATGCGTTCGTTGGCCGATTCCAGCCCATAATAAAGCGATCGACAGCCGGCTTTATGGGCCATATCCCAGGTTTCTGGTTCCAGCAATTGCGATTCGAAGCGAATGAGTGTTGTCCAATAGATATCGAGTTCACGTTCAACCATCATCGGCGGCAACTTGAGGAACAGCGCCGGAGGGAACGACTCGTCGGTGAACATAAAATGTTTGGTGTTGAGTTTATTTTTCAGGTATTCGAGCTCATCAACGATCTGCTCTGCATGTTTCGCTCTAAACTGATCGATATAACCGGCACCATGATCACAGAAAGTACATTTACCCCAATAACATCCTCTTGTACCGAGATAGGGCACCAGCTTTACCGGTGAGAAATATTTTTCCCACGGCATACCATCGAAATCAGGCGGCGGCAATTGATCCACTCGCTCCTGATAGGTTTCGTTGACATGTACCTGACCTTCTTCATCTTTATAGATGAGATTCGACACTTCTGATATTTTGCGTTTGCCTGACAACGCTTCCACCAACCAGACCAATGAGTGTTCGCCTTCGTAAGTGATCATTGAATCGAAGGCTTTGCCGAAGAAATGCGGCAATTTAGCAAACTCGTCTTTCAATCGGGTGATGATATTGCCACCCACGGTGACATGAATGTCGGGATAGGCTTCTTTAATCAATGTAGCAAATGTGATCCCCGCCATAAGCTGTACTGGCGTACCTATAGAAATACCCACCACTCCCGGTTTTTCTTTTTTGATCGACCGTAAAACCAGTTGCCGGCAGATATCGGCGTAGACATTGACCGTATTGTCGAAGGGGACTTTCAGCAAATCTTCTGAAATCCAAGGACGGTAAACATTGAGGTTACTCTCGATCGGATAAAACTGGATGCTCGCCGGGAAATAGGCAACAGATATATATTCCATCACCTCCCGAAAAGCGTTGAGCGCCCATTCGGCTTTTTCTACTTCATAAAACTCTTCACTACGCATGATGATCTTTGCGCGGGTCACTTTTTTAATATGGTGGTCGAGGTCTATCCTCTGATAGTCGTCGAGCATCTGCTTTATTTCGACGTCTTCTGGGCTGAGAGGATCCCGTTGATTCTTGAGAGCTTTGAAACGATCCTGAATCTTTCCTTTTATAAACAGTAGGAATCCAGGTGTAAAGAAATGGTCGAACATCTCGACATTGATGTCTTTGAGGACGGTTTCGATGTTGTTTTGCCGCAATACTGCCGCGAGACTGGGCAATGCCAGATAAGGGGCCGTTGGCACCCACTCCGGTGGAAATATCAACATTACTTTTTTCATATATTCCTCAAAACCGCACTCATTAGATGGAGTGCTATGGTATCATAATTTCATTCCAGACTTCAGTTTGTGTACTTCGAGAAACACACACATTTCCTCTGAAGTCATAATTCGCTTTAAAGTTTTTGGAATCCCATAAGTTAATGCTAACATATTGGCACCAATACTTTCAAAATCCAAATTTAACAGTGTGCCGGGTTTTCCCCTGTAGGCTCAACGGATTATGCCCGGCCTTATAGTAAATGGAGCAAGAAAAGAGTTATGTCACAAACTGAAACCAGCGCAGAAGTGAAAGTAAAAATAATGCTCGATGAAGCAAACCTGGCATTTTCGGAAACGTCCGAACGTAAGGATACAACCGGCGATCGCAAGGCAGAGGGATCGGCTTGGGAAGAAGGCCGCATGGAAGGCGAATATGATGAAGCGGACTACCAGAGAATCCTCGAATTGCAGATGAATGCCGCCATCACCTGCGATGAACACCCCGAACTCGAAGAAGAAACGGCAAAGCTGTTTGAATCAATAACCGAAACAAATGGCGAAGAAGTGTTAAACACCGTTCTGGCAAATGCAGACATCATGGTCTTGAGCAAGTCCGCTGTCACAACGTTCATCCTCAGGTTCCCAACCGTACAGTCTTTCGTTAACAAGGGGCACCCGCTTGTTCTGGCGATGGATGAATACATGTTAGAAAACGCCGATGCGCAAAACTGGCATGACTATAACAACATCGCACAGGAACGAGGTTGGCTTACTGAGTGAGCTAATTTTCCACTAACTTTTTTGTTATAGGTCCATGAAGTTTAGATACAATCTTGCAAAGAAAACCTTTAAGGGTAAGAAAGTCGTCGAGCGAGGAGTCGAAAACCTCATCGATGAAGATCAGCGAGGGAACCATTCCAGCGGCGGCGGTCCTTCGAATCCTTTGAGTTTGGGCAAAGAAACCGTCACTCCGGTGGAACCTACAGAACCAAAAGAAGTTTCGCGGCGCGATTTATTTTCCTTTGGCAAGTTAGGCGAGTTTGCTGAAGCGGTTGAAGAAGACCGACAAAAACAACCCAAAAAAAGCAAAAACAAAAAAACCAACAACGAAGAGCCCGAAGGACTGGAAGCCAGCGAACCAGCAGTCGAAGCCGGCGAACCGGCAGTCGCTGAAGAATCTACCGAGCCCTTACAACCAGAAGAAGACGCTCCCAAACCGGGATTTTTCAAACGTCTGATTTCTAAATTCAAGTCCGACCCCATCCCCCTCGACAACATTGAACCAAGCGACAATACAGAAAAGAAGGAAGAATCTTTTGCGGAGACTCTTGAAACTACAGAACAGGAACTGCCGAGTAACAATATTTTCGCATTGGAAGAAGGCGAAGAAGAAGACCCCGAATACGATCGACGGAATTTACTGCGGCAGGGATTCCACTTCTTTGCCAAGCCCGCCATGGACAATGTTCAGGGCAAAATAGATAGCGTCAACAAAGCCGTCGATAAAATCACCAAAAGGGTACCGGTGCTGAGACCGCCTGGAGCGATATCTGAGAAAGCATTTCTGAACGCCTGCACACGCTGTGAGAAATGTATTCATGCCTGCCCGAAAGACGCTATTCAGAGGGCTCCGAAAAAATTTGGATTCCTCATCCACAACACTCCCTACATTGATGCAATGCGAACCCCCTGCGTTATGTGCACAGACTTGCCGTGCATTTCCGCTTGTCCCGATGGGGCACTGTTGCCAGTTGAGGAGTTGACTGATGTGAGCATGGGTTACGCAATTCTCGACAAAAAGAAATGCCAAGCTTATGGAGATACATTTTGTCAACAATGTGTCATTGACTGTCCGGTTCCCGGCGCAATTAATCAGGTAAACGATCAACCCATTTTCGATAAAAATATTTGTACTGGCTGTGGCGTCTGCATGCGTTCTTGCAGTACGGTTAATATTCCAGTGGCCATTAAGATCAAACCGCAGATGGTCATAGACTATCAACTGCATAAAAAACAACTGGAAAAGGAGAAAGTGCAAATCGAAGCCGATCGACTGGCCGCAGAACAGCAGGAAAAAGAAGAAGCCGATACCGAGGACGAAACAAGCACTCAAGGTGTCGAGTCTTAATACTTCCAGTATTCCATCTATTTACCCCTTGCAAGTACCCTCTGTTTTCAGTAAGTTATCCGTTTTGTCGCACTACGCCTCGGCTGGCTAAATCTCTTGTATAAAAATAAAGGTCATAAATGAGTAGCGAACTACAAAGAACACATCATTGCGGAGAATTAACGGACAAAGATATCGACAAGCAAGTCACTCTTTGTGGATGGATACATACGCGCCGCGACCATGGCGGATTAATTTTCGTCGACCTTTGGGACAAATATGGTTTGACTCAAGTGGTATTGAACCCACAGATCGATCACTTGGCTCACGAACATGCGCAGTCGATTCGCGGTAATTTTGTCATCGGTGTAATAGGAAAAGTACGTGCCCGCCCCGATGACATGGTCAACCCCAAATTAAAAACCGGTAAGATCGAAGTCTATGTCGATGAGCTAAGCATTTTGAACAAATCAGAAACCCCGCCCATCTCTCCTTGGGAACCTCAAGACACTTCGGAAGCATTGCGCTTGAAATACCGCTTCCTCGACCTTCGCGGACCGGAACTACAGCGAAATTTGAAAATCCGCTACGACATTACTCGCACCGTGCGTAACGAGTTGCATCGGCATGGTTTCATGGAAGTGGAAACTCCAATGCTGACCAAGAGCACCCCTGAAGGGGCGCGTGATTATCTCGTTCCCAGTCGCTTAAACCCGCAAAAGTTTTATGCTCTGCCGCAATCACCACAATTGTTCAAACAGATACTCATGGTTTCGGGAATGGATAAATATTTCCAGATCGTTAAATGTTTTCGTGATGAAGATTTACGGCAGGACAGACAACCAGAATTCACCCAGATTGATATCGAAATGTCTTTCGGCAATGAAAAAATACTTTTTCAAATGATCGAAGAGATGATGGCTGCAATATACAAAGAAGTGTTGAACGAAGAAATCAAAACACCCTTTCCAATTTTAAAATATCAGGATGCGATAGACCGGTTTGGCACAGATAAACCGGACATGAGAATCGATATGGAAATCGTTGACCTCGCTGAAATTGTCCGTGGAACTAAGTTTAAAGTTTTCGCGCAGGTGTTGGAATCAGGTGGGCAAATTCGCGCATTGAACATCAAAAACAGTGCTGACTCTTTATCCAGAAAAGCCCTGGACGATTTGACAGAAGTCGCTAAAACTTACGGCGCAAAAGGCATGGCCTGGATCAAGGTTCAAGAAAACGAATTACAGTCGCCGATCATTAAATTTTTTGAGCAGGAAATGCTCGACCAGATGTTGGAAAAACTGGACAGCAAACCGGGGGATACTGTGGTGTTCATCGCCGACACGCCTAAAATTGTTGCCGATGCACTAACGCATTTGCGTCTCGCCATTGCCAAACTATTGAAGCTTGTTGATGAATCGAAAAACGCCTTTATCTGGGTAACCGAATTCCCGCTTGTTGAATATGACGAAACCGAAAAAAGACATACCGCCATGCATCACCCCTTCACCGCTCCGCGGGAAGAGGATATGGATAAATTTGAATCCGACCCCAGGGCCATCAAGGCTCGTGCCTATGATCTGGTTTTGAACGGTAACGAAATTGGCGGTGGTAGCATTCGTATCCACCAAAAAGAAATACAAGAAAAGATGTTCAAGCTCCTCGGCATCGACAAAGAAGAAGCAGAATCAAAATTCGGTTTCCTTCTTGATGCATTACAATACGGCGCCCCGCCTCACTGCGGTATCGCTATGGGTCTTGATCGCGTCGCCATGTTGTTAACCGGTGCTGATTCCATCCGCGATGTAATCGCATTCCCTAAAACACAGAAAGCTACCTGCCTGATGACGCAGGCACCTTCCGAGGTGGATAAAAAGCAGTTGAAAGAACTCAAACTGAAAGCCGATCTTAGTTAGTAACCGTATGTAAGTGGGAAGATAACTGCAAATTTTGCACTACAGCCTTATCAGCCCACGGCTATTTTCATGAATTCCCCTTATCAAATAGCCCTCTTAGGATTTGAGACATTAAAACCTGTATTTCCATCTTGTATGGGTTTCAGAAGGTCGAACATTTATCCGAAAACCCGCGACACCCTTTTACAGGCTTTCTATACACTTTACCTAAGAGAGATGGATTGGATTTGTCCCTCTCGACAAGTTTCTCCTCCTCGAAGTCCGGGAACAGAGTCTGTTCCCAGGTTTTTTTTGTCCCTTCCTTTGTGATACTCTTAGCCTTGGTAAATTACTTTTTTTTTGGCTATTATGTCGTTACAAGAAAAAACTGAAAAATTAAAATCGTTGATCCAGGAAATGGATCATGTTCTCGTGGCTTTTTCCGGCGGAGTGGACAGCACTCTAGTTCTCGCTATCGCCCAGGAAGTGCTGGGAAGCAATACCCTTGCGGCCACAGCTCAATCAGACAGCCTGCCCAACCGAGAAATGGAAGCTTGCCACAAACTGGCTCAGGAAATCGGAGTAGAGCATCTCACTATTCAAACGAATGAAATGAACAATCCGAATTATCAAGCCAATCCTGCCAACCGTTGTTACCACTGCAAAACCGAACTCTACTCTTGCCTAAAAAAATTAGCTCACGAAAAAAGTATTCCCTATATCTTGAATGGAATTAATACGGATGATTTAGGGGACTACCGACCCGGAATCGATGCGGCTCGTGAAAATGCAGTGAGAAGTCCATTGGTCGAAGCGGGATTCAACAAACAAAACGTCCGCGATCTGGCTCGGCAAATGGAGCTTTCAATATGGGACAAGCCTGCAATGGCTTGCTTGTCGTCACGCATTCCATACGGCGAACCGGTGACTCAAGAAAAACTCAAGATGATAGAAAAAGCCGAAGATCTTTTATTATCGATGGGGTTCAAACAACTACGTGTGCGGCATCATGGTGACACAGCAAGCATTGAACTGGAAAAAGATGATCTATCGCAATTCACCCCGGCTATTGAAAAAACAGTAACGGAAAAATTCCAAGCACTGGGATTCCAAACCATACACCTCGACCCAAAAGGTTATCGAATGGGAAGCCTCAACGAAGCGCTAGAAGAAAAGAAGGGGTTATGATTAAAGTAACGTTGCGACCAGAAGCAAGAAAAGGATTAAAAGACCCGGATGGGTTTGCCAGCGGTTTAGGAATTGTATACAGCGGACTCTTGGTAGCTATGGCCGGAGTGGCCTTAATGCTGATCCTGTTTTTCAACAAGCCAGAACATGTGCTCCATCCTACCTGGATACTCTTCGCCGGATTCGGCATCGTTATCTGGGGTGAAATAAAAAAAGCACGCTGCAAATAATCGGGCAACGCCCGATGGTAATAGGTCTATTCTTTTATTGCGAAACCACCGCCCTCAAGCTTCTGGATAAGGTGGCAAATTCTAAGCGTTGGCGGGCCTCATTACTGAAGATTTCAATTATAGATTATCCCACCCAGCACGTCATCTCGAGCCTCTAAAAGCGGCGCGGCAATCCAGATTACACACCAGGCGCATGCACCAAATAACAATCTGGATTACTTCACTTCGTTCGCAATGACGGACAAACATTCCAATAACGTTACTCCGCGAGTTCCTTGGAACGAAGGGTGGCACTTTCTACGGCGTTCATGAGTGTGGCGCGCAGGCTGCCTTTTTCTAGGGCGTGTAGTCCAGCGATAGTTGTTCCACCTGGTGAGGTCACGCGGTTTTTCAATTCCCCTGGAGATGTGCCCGTTTCCCTTACCAGCATGGCCGAACCCAGTACCGTTTGAACGGTTAGTTCTGTTGCCACATCTCTGGAAAGTCCCATCTTCACTCCAGCATCGGAAAGGGCTTCGATGATCATAAAGATGTAGGCGGGGCCGCTACCGCTCAGCCCAGTAACAGCATCGATTTGTTCTTCAGGTACCTCTACAGTTTGACCCACGGATTGAAAAATTTCATGTGAAATTTTTAGATCGGATTTACTGACTCCTTTACCGGCAGCTATAGCCGTGGCTCCCTCTTGGACTACGGCGGGGGTATTAGGCATGGTTCTTACCACGCAAAGTTTTTTCGTTTTTCCAACGCATAACGCTTCTTCGATTTGTGATATTGGGACTCCTGCTGCAACAGATATCACTAATTTTTGGGCATCCACCTGATCTGAAATATCATTCAACACTTGCCGGATGATTTGCGGTTTGACCGCGATGATAAGGACATCTGATTTTTTTACCAGATCAAAATTATCTTTCACTATCTTGATTTTGTATTCAGAGGATAAAAAGGTTTGACGATTCTTGTTAGGCTCTGAAACAAAAACATTGGATGCCTTGATCAATGAAGATGAAAGCATTCCTTTAATTATAGCTTCGGCCATATTACCGCCGCCGATGAATCCTATTTTTTTATTTTTCAACACAAGACTTTCTCCTGATTAATTTTATCAATCCGTTTCACCTGCCGTGGTTCACCGCTGGCCGAAGATGGCGGTGCCCACACGAACTAATGTTGCCCCCTCTTCCACCGCAATGGGATAATCGTTGGTCATTCCCATAGATAATTCGTTGAGTTCGACACCTTCTATATTCTTAGTCTGGCATTTATCTCGCAATTCTCGCAATGCGGAAAAATATTGCCGCGAGTTTTCAGCATCAGGATTTTGCGGCGGGATAGTCATCAATCCTTGAACCCGAATCCCCTGTAATTGCCCGAAGGATGGAAGCTGTTCTTCCAGCTCAGAGGGTGTCATGCCAAACTTGGCCTTTTCTCCCGAAATATTAACCTGCAGCAAAACGGCCTGCTGCCGGTTTTGGCCTGCACAATGTGCGCTTATTTTTTCTGCTAAAGAGAGGCTGTCAATGGAATGGATCAAATCAAAACGGGAATCGACATATTTGATCTTATTTTTTTGCAGGTGCCCGATGAAATGCCAACTAACATCTTGGACATTAACCTCATCCATTTTGAAAATGGCTTCCTGAACTTTATTTTCACCGAAGCATTTTGAACCGGCTTGATATGCTTCAATTATTTTCCCAGAAGATACTTGTTTAGAAACAACAATCAGACCGATAGAGTCAGGATTTCTTCCAGCTTTTCGGGCGGCTTCGCCGATATGGTGTGTCACCGATGCGAGGTTATCAGCTATCAATGGAGTTGTCCGTTATAAAAACGTTGAGTCAGTAAAGGGCCTGGGTTCCCCGCTCACCCGTTCTTATGCGAACCGCATCTTCAACTGGCAAGACAAAAATTTTTCCATCACTCAAGTTTCCGGTATGCGCGGTCTTGACCATCATATCTATCACTTCTTCAACCGCCTCGTTTTCAAGGACAATTGAAATTTCGACACCTGGGTGGAATTGCGGGACTTTGGAATCGGTGGTCGACTTCATATGACTCATGGGCTTGCCAATGGCCCTTCACGTCAACCGTTGACAGGCCTGGAATCCCTAGCTCGAACAGTTTCTCTCGAACCTCTTCAAGCTTTTCATGTTTTATAAAGCACTTGATCATTTTCATGGTTTAAAACCAATCTAGTCCCAACAGGGGGCTTTCGCAAGGTGAGATTCTCAGACTTTTACTGCTTCTGATTCTTCGTTAGCTGGTAGCAGTAGTTTGTGCCAGTTATTTTTTTCCCAGTTACGAGCATCTTTAAAGTTTCGATACTCTTTTTCCTTCTTTTTGAATTCAGGATGATGACTCTGCCACGATCCATTTTTTCTGTACGGGGGAACATACTGGTGGCACATTTCGTGATAAAGTGTCAATTCTAGAACATAGACAGGAACAAAGTCCTGCTTCAACCGTGGATGTAGGCGGATAAGTTTTTTACTCTCATCGTAAGACCCGTAACGAAAACCACTCTTATTCTGGGTTTTTACATCGCGACCCCATTTAACGGTGGCTTTAACTTTATCATCAAAATATTTCTGGTTGAGCCTATAAAACATCGCATCGATATCTCGCTCTTCCTCTTGCAAAAGGGGTTCGAAAAAATCGGATTCAATATTTTCTAATTCCCGGCTTTCAGTAAAGTCTTTAATCAATTCTTTCACTGATTCGGGTGTCTCATTTTCTTTTTTTACCTTGCTCAAAACTTTTTGAGTCAGATTTCCCAGAACCGCCGACTGAGGTTGCTCGAATTCACCAAAGTAGTTTTCGTTGAACACTTCAATTTTAACAATTGGAGCATCGGGACTGACCCGTAACTGACCGACATATTCCATGCCGCTTTTCTTAAGAGTGAACATTCGAGTCAATGAGTTTTGTGTATCATTGCGGTTTACGCCCAAAGATATAGTCCCCAAACTGAATGTTTTTAAGAGGTTTTGAACAGGTATTCGTGTTTGATTCATCAGGTAGGCCGTGAGAAGAGTTAAGAAATTTCAAAACAGCTAATCTGTTTGAAATACTACCCTAGGAAAATAAAAAAATCCATTAAAATTAATCGTTTATAGGAGCCGTAAAAACTTTACAAAATTTTTTATTTTCGATACTGTGGTAGTTATGAAACTTCACATTTTATTGATGATGTTGCTGGTCTCCTGCTCGTCGGGAATAGACCGGATTCCAGATAGCCACGATCTCAAGGCAGATGTTGACCTTTTTTTATCCACAATGGATCCCGATGTCGAAGTGAAAATACTGCAACGCTTAAAAGGCGCGAAGGTATCTCACGAATCGGTGAAGAGCCTCCTCCGACAACGAAAAAACCCTGTAAACGAAAAACGCGGATTACAAACTGGATTAACATTTAAGATTAATGGCAAAGAGTATTCCTATGCGTTGTATCACCCGAAAACGACGGATACTCCTTTACCTATGGTTATTGTCCTGCACGGCATGGGGGGAAACGGCGACACCACAGTTGCTAAATGGGCCGAACGGCTGAACAAAGAGTTTATTGTGGTATGCCCGTCTTACCCCATGGGTGCATGGTGGGCACGCCCCGCGGAGGATATGGTGTTGGCATTAATGGATCATACCAAATCCATATACAACGTCGATACCAATCGAATCTTTCTCGCCGGATTATCCAACGGTTCCATTGGCACCTACACTATTGGAATGTTTTATCCAGATCGGTTTGCCGGACTGATACCCATTGCCGGAAGTATCACTCCGCGTTTTATGAACTTTCTTATTAATCTAAGAAACACTCCAATCTATATGATCCAGGGAGCGCATGATCCCATTTTTCCAATAAAATTGAGTCGTCGGGTTAACCAAATTCTCTCTGATATGAAATACCCCGTGATCTATCGTGAACATGGAGAAAAAGGCATGGCTCATGGAGGGCATTTCCTTCCTGAAAATGAGATACCCGATTTACTGGAGTGGATTAAAAAGCAGAAAAGAGTTTCGAATCCGGATGTTGTGAGGATGACCCGAGAGAACAATCACCTTGGTGCGATACATTGGGCGCGCCTGAATAAGGGAAAAAACCTTGCGTCTCTTGAACTCCCCGGACCAGAAAGCCCAAGACCAAACAACAAGAACGGTAAAATTGCCACTCTGTTTGCATTTCGAAAAGGCAACAATCAGTTTGAGGTGATGGGAGAAAATATCGTTGAGTATGATCTATTTTTAAATACTGAAACAGTAGACTTTAGTAAAACAATCACCATCACCACGCAGAAAATACAGAATCAAAATAACAAACTGATTCCCGGCGAAAAAAAAATCAGCTATCAAAAGAAAGTAAAAAAAGATCTCGCGGTTTTACTTTATGGATATAAACAACTTCGCGATCCGAGCCAGCTTTACGATGCGAGGGTCAACATCCTTCTGGAAACCACTCTCGTTCAATCTCATCTATGAGTGAGACACCTCTTTTAATAAAGTCCATGAAGCTCCTGGGTTGGGAACGAATCACCGCAGCTCTGGCCAATCATACTTGTTCGCCTTACACCCATGATTATTGTCTACAATTAAAACCTGAAACAGAATTTGAAACTGCGCAAAAGCGGCTGGATGAAACAGCTGAAATGATGGCTCTGCTGGATTCTCTAGAATCGTTCCCCATGGATCGGTTTGAAAACATCCATCCCATTTTTAAGGATGTGGACGAGCAAAGCACGATTGCTCCAAGCCAATGCCTCATCATTATGAAGTTGCTACGACTTTGCAGAAATCTTTGCAAAGACCTTGCTAAAAAAGAAGCCTTCCCTAATATCCAGGGCTGGCTATCACAACTTGACCCCTTGAAGGAATTTTTTGATGACTTGTTGCGCTGCATAGACGATGAAGGCAATATAAAAGAAAATGCCACACCGGAATTGAAACAAGCGATTCGAGAAATCGAAGCCGCTCGCAACAAGCT